>JACLAB010014870.1_pt1 | contig 21000 bp, 9 predicted proteins | sample 8027921 | NCBI WGS metagenome assembly JACLAB01 (sample SAMN15725117, study PRJNA655200) | protist metagenome | isolation source: fluorescence activated cell sorting (FACS) single amplified genomes of... | place: USA: West Boothbay Harbor, Gulf of Maine | collected 2000-07-19
TGCATTGAATGTGCAGTTGTTTACTTTGGAGAGACGGATTGGTGTTGTGAGTGCCGGGACGACGGGGGCGACTTCGACGCAAAATCAGCAGTCAAAGTTGCAACAAGCGCAGCAGAGACAAAGACAGTTACAACAGCAACAGCAACAACAAGATGGATACAGGTCGGGAGCGATTTCACCAGCGAGTGGGAGCAGCGGGTGGGAATCCAATACGAGCTCAACGATGCTTTCGGAGAGAAGCGGGCAACATCATCGGAAACATCATCCGTCGCCGTTTGAAGGGAGCGGGTATCACTCTGGCGCGAATAAATCGGTGGTAGATATCGCGATGAACTTTACAAACTTTTTGGGATGGACAAATTATCGCACCGATAATCGCATCACGGATGGATCTGCGTCGTCGAGAGGAGGAGTAGAAGGGTCGACTGCGAACGAGAAGTATCCTACGGAACCTTCCACGGTGAAGGAGGTGCACAGAAAACCGCGAGAGTTATGCGCAGTTGCTGCGGCGTATGAAGACGTACACACGAACCCAAAATTTGCAACCTCGAGATTTATATTAGTGAGCGCGTGCGTGTCTAAATCAACAGAGACGACGACACGAACGACTCCACAGTTTCAACACGAAATGGTGTCTTCAACGTCATCTTCCACAAAAGGCATAGCGCAAAAATTCAAGAACAAGAAGAAAGTGGTCGTCGTGACGAGCGATTCGACATCTTTCCCGGCGAGACAAAGTCAAGATCATCGAGATTATCAACAGCAACAGAACGTTCGCGTGCTCGCTCCAAAGATTGAAATTTCGCACAAGGAAATTGTGGAGACTTTTTTACTGGTTCGATCAATTGGCGGATACCGGGAGATGGTGCTCAAACCGACGACGGCAGCTTTACCGTGGTATCCCGGCGAAGAGAATGAAGTAACGTGCATCACATTAGCACCGTTTGGCGGTCGCGCGCTCGTTGGCACGGTATCGGGTAAATGCTACATCGTCGATTTGGGTACGACTTTGAATCCAAAATTCATGCCCGCCGTGGATGAAGAGAGACGCAAAGAAAATGATTCCGACGAAGATTCCGAAACGAATAGAAGAAATAGTGATAATTTAGCGAAAACGCCCGAAACGTTTAAAATGAAAGAAGCCATTCGCGTGCTCGCGGAAGATTCGAAAAAGAGTGCTGGTGTAGATAGTAGAAACGAGAATCAACGACAACCGGCAAAAGCGCGTTCGGTTGTTTGGTGGCGGAGAGCTAAGGACAACAAAGAAATAGCAATTTGCGGCGACTCTACCGGAGTGGTACGCTTGTGGGACGTTGAAAGTGGCGAATTACTCATGACGATCCCTACGAAGTGTAACCCGTTGAAAAAACTCCAGCTCGTAGAGGCTATCGACGATAGACGCGTGCACGAGATTCTCAAACAGCAATCGCAAAAGTATTACAATAGCGAAGAATCCTTGACGAGTGATTTCTCATCGGCGACGACGACTGGTGACAAAGCAAATAGCAAAATGGCGAGCTCGAGCAGCACTTTCTTGTTACTCTCCAAACGCGTCGCGAGAGAACGAGATGAACACGGTAATATCATCCGCACTATGGATCGGGTGAACTCCATGCGACAAAAATTCCGCGAATCGCGAATGTCCATTAACGAGAACTACGAGGAAAATTATGACAACGAGTATAGAGAAAATGTCGATGAAGACGACGATATGGACGACGAGTTCAACACTTACAAAGACGTAGACACGTACTTTCAAACGTTGGATTTAGAAACCTACTCGGCGCGAATCGATGAAATTTCCTGCGTACCGGAACAAAACATTTTGTTTTCTGGACCGGAGAAAGTCGGCAGTCGATTCGGACACGACGGTTACGAAACGCACGAGAGTGGGGCGAATTCTCCGGATTTTCAAGGTGGCGTGTTGGTGTCGCGTCCGGAGAACTTTACCGGTCACTCGACGCTCGAACACGGCGGCAAATCGTTCGTCGTTTCCTCCTTCGCCGACGGTCGAGTAGACATTTATGATGCGAAAGTTTCTGATTCAAAAATTATTGCGTCTATTCGAACGCCAAATTATAGTTCGCCTCGATTCGCGTACATTGTCGACGCTTTTGCATTCTTCGTCATGTCCTCTCGGTCGATCGCAGTCATCAGTCGGGCGACGAATACCTTGGTGCAGAAAATCGTCTTGCCGGTGGAGTACGGCGCCATCAAAGGATTAGTCAGAGGCATCCCGGTGCGTTCGTCCAAGTACGAATTGGCGATTGATCTAGCAGCAGATATACGCGCAGATGGTGATGATGATGACAATGATGATGATGACGTTGACGAGGACGGAGAAGACATCGGACGTAATTCAATCATTCTTGAAGGCGTCGTGTGCTGGACGACGAGTCGCGTGTTTGAAATCACTCCAACCGCATCGGTTTTCGACTTGTACGAGAAACTCGCATTGAGCGGTCGAATCTCGAGAGCGAGGGAGTTAGCGGATGCTTTAGCTTTAGATGCGTCCGAGATGGCATTACACGCGTGCGAACGTGCTTTAAATGCGAGACGGGGCGATACTGCAGCAGCCATGTATTACTTTGCCGTTCGGTCGGATTCGGACTCACCGCAGAAACGGTACAAAATGCTCGCAAGGTTTTGCGACGCGTGCTTACGTTCCTGGCACGTACGTGCTACGGAGCATTTACTCGAAACAATGGATGCTTGGGATTTTGGAGCGAACGGATTCGATTCCGAGCCGTCTTCGCCGGCGGCGACGTTTTCCAGATGGGGCTCTCGCGCTGGATCTCGCGCCGGATCACTCGGGGGGTCGCCCTCACACAGCGGGAGTAAGCAACAAACACTGCGCAGCAGTAACAACAATTTTGCCGCAGAAAAGTCGTTTCGTGCGGACGCCAGAGAATGTTTGAAACGCTCGCGCGATAGAGATATCGAAGTGGCCGTTCAGACAGCGCGAATTGCGCGCGCGAATATTATCGCTTGGTCGTCCAAGGAAGGTGTCGCGTGTTTGAAGGCGTGCGATGAACTCCTCGACGCCGAAGTTTCTGCTTCAGCATCGACAACCGTGGTGATCATAAGAGATGATGGGACCGAGGAAGAGATTACTCGAGAACAATTCGAGGGCATCGAAAACGATGCGCAGTTTGAACCGAAGCTCGCCGATTCTGAGTTCATCAAAGAGTTTGTCGATAATTTGGCGCGAACGTGTTGTTCAGATTCTCCGAGTAGCGAACAGTTTGACAATGAGCGCGATACGAGCGAAAACGAAAATATTCCAAAGTGGCAACGCATGGAAAATGCAATCAAAGCGTTCGAGGAGGGTAATCATAACGCATTCAAACAGGAAGGAGACTTGAGCGTTGGCGATGCATTTAGGACGCCGACGGATTCGCCAATGAAGAAAAATGATACGTTCTCTAACAACGAAAGTAAAGGTGGTAGTAGTGGTCAAAACCACCACCTATTCGAAGCGAAACGCGCCAATGGACGCACGAGAGATCGCACGAACGCGCCAAAAACGCAATCTGTCTCCGTGCACATGCGCACAGTTGGTTCGCTCGTGCGCGCTTTGAACGTAGGATCGAGCGAGGAGGATATCTTGTTTGGGAAGAGGGATAGTAAAGATGTGGAAAAGACGACTAAGAGCGAGAGCAACATCGAAGGTAGGCGTAGCGCCACGAAGCAAGACGATGAGAACAACAAAGACGTTGGAGAAGATTTTGAGAATCAACTCAAACAAAACAACATCCCGCGAAGTCTTTCGATTGCATTGCCGACGTTGTTTTGGGCGCTCGGCGAGGAAGGTCGCACAAACGCATTGAGTTATAACCACACTCGCAACGTTGGACCCGGTGGAAACACTAGCTTCAATACGAACATCTCGCCCTCCGTCTCGCCTCGGTCGAGCGATCAAAACAGCGAAAACAGCAAAACAGCATTCAACACGAACAAGCTCTTTGACATCGCGTACCACAACCAAAAAGCATCCGCGACGTTTCAAAAACGCATCGTCAACCCTGAACTTCGCGTCAACTGTCTCCTCGCGCACGTCGCGATGGAACCAGCCAACTCGGAACGGAAAGTTCACTACCAGCGCGAACTGGAAGCGGAAATCAAACGCGCCGTTATTCACTCGCGCAATCTCAAAGCGGACGATGATATCACTTCGGAAGGCCGCGTTTTGTTACAAATAGTCGGTTCCGCCATTGCGTGGTCTAACGACGCCGCGTTGTCAACCGTCGCCGCGCAACTCGGACACTTTGAATCCGCGAACGCGTTTCGCGTCGACATCGCCGATCGTTTGCTTTCACGAATAGACGAAGCGAAAAACGATGAACGCATCATTCGCGAAGATATCGAAACCGGTGAAAACGACGAGACGTTGCGCCTGCTCGCGAGGGAAGTTGTGTTATCAAAACATGCCATCGAACGAGAGTTAAAATTCGCGTTTGAACATCTGGCGCCAAAGTGTAAGGACGCAAAGAAACGCGCTTTGTGCACGAAAGAAATCGCAAAAAGGTGGAAGAGCAAACACATGAAAGATTTCCTAACCTGGGACGAATTTGAGCGCATGGCGTTGAGAACGATGCCACCTGAAGAAGGTGAGTTGACCACGTTTGAGCTTTTGAAGATGAGCTTCTCGGGAGGAGGAGGAAGAGGAGAAGATGAAGAGGTGCGATTGAAGTACTCCGCAAACTTTGCGTTGAAGTGCGCAATCGCCCCGAGTTTACCCTCTCTCAGCGTTTACGCAAACGATTTAGATAGATAGAATATTTTTTAGAGTATGCGCTGTACACTGAAGTAGCCGAAGCTTTCATACAACACTATTGTTATTACTAAACGCGATCGATTTTCGTGCAATCGAAACCTTGCTTTTGCCAAGCGGTTGAAACTTCTCTCGAAACGCTCGGTTCGGTGACGCCGGAACCCAAAGGCGACGACGACATACTATTTGTTCCTCTCTCTTCTCGAGGAGAAACTTCACTAGACCCGAGCTGCGACTGCCACGCTTTCTTGATGAAATCTTCTTCTTCTCCTTCGTTAGCCGTAGTTGGAATAATAGTTGGAGTTGTAGTAGTAGTATCAGAAGAAGAAGCTTCTTCTTTTTTTTCTTCGCTAGGAGACATATATCCATCATCAGAAACCGGTCCCACGTCTTTCGGATCATTCAACCTCCCCGTCCCGGGCGGGGCATATAACGGTCGTTTCCCCGAAGCATTGTTGTCGTCGTCAAACGGTTGCCAACTTCCGAACGGCTTCTCGTCCGTTTTGATCCCAACGGCTTCGATTTCCTTCTTTCTCGTTTGTTCCTTCTCGGACAAACCGCGCCAATCCTTATCGTACTCTCCGGCATGGTACTTTTTCATGACAGCTTTAAAGCCTTCTTCGCCGCCACCGTGCGCGATTCGGTCTCTTTGCATTTGTCGATAACACTCCAACGGTTTTCCGACGCCGCCGTATTTCACCAGGTCCAGCTGCAACCATTTTGGTAACCACTCGTCCGGCCAATCGTCGTGGACGCCGTTGAGCTCGTCCACCCAAAACGCCATCACCTCTTTAATCGTAGGAACCGTATACAATTGATGCTTGATTTCAAACGCCGTCCAGTTTTTGCGGTAGTTGTTTTCGGGGGTTTCAAACGTCGTCACGAAATCTCTGCTCTCATCAAACGCGCTGTCGACGTTCTCCTCTTTTTCGTAGAAACCACCCGTGGCGGCGTTGAGCCAGTGTCGAGCGCCAATTTCCAAATCGAACAAGTTCGGTTCGCCTTCGCCTTCTTTTTTCGTTCGAGTTTTCGTGCCTTCTTTAACCCACGGCTCCGGTTTTTCCAATGTCACCTCTTGGACTTTGCTCTCCGGGTACGTGTCGACCAACGTCGGGATAACGGAAACATCGTCTCGTTTGCCGTCGAATTTCTCAATCAACTCTCTGACGCGCGTGCCATAGACTCTGTCGTCCACCAACAACTCCGAGGCAACTTGCTTAATCACCGGAGCGTACTCTCTGACCAACTGTTCCGCTCGTTTCATCGCCGCTTTCAACATTAATTGTTGGTCGTCTTTGCCGTAGAGTTTGTCCAATCTAAAACCTTCCGTTATGGCCGGGTCAAAGTGCGGGCGAACTTTACCATCTCGTACATACGTAATGCCAGTATCGTTGACAATTCGAGAGATGTAGTCTTGCGCGTAAATGACATCTGGTGTGGTCGCCAACGAGACGTCGTCTTCGCCGAAGAACACTCTCTCCGCGACGCGACCGCAAATTATCAACGCCGCACACTCGACGTAATACTCGATGGTATCCGGACCTTGCGCGTACAATTTCGCTTGCGTCACGTGGTCGGGTTCGTTGACGTATAACAAGGATGACACCGCTTCACCTCTCGGTTTTAACGTGACTTGAATCAACTCAGGAGTTAACTGTGGTCTACTCGAGCAAATCACCGCTCTCGATGCCTCTAAAATCGCCAAGTGTTCTTTACCCCAACTGTGCGGCAACGGCGCGCCGACTAAGCCAACCACTTGCTTTTCAATCACGGCTTCGATATCTTCTATGTCCATGAACTCTTTATCTCTTCGAACGGATAAAATAGCACCTTCGTTCAACAAGTTGGCTAAATCGGCGCCGGAATAATCCTCAGTGATTTCCGAAACTCTCTTCAAAAATGCGTCGTCGTTGTCGTGGTTCACGTTCAATTTTTTCGCGTGCACTTTGAGAATCTTTAAGCGATCTTCGGACCGTTTGGGATTCCCGACTCGAAAAGAGCGATCGAAGCGTCCAGAACGCAACAACGCCGGGTCTAAATTCGACGCCAAGTTTGTCGCGCCGATGATCAAAATCGGCGTTTGGTTCGGATCGAAACCGTCCATTTCAACCAACAATTGCATCAAACCTTGCGCGCGTTCTTGCGAGGCTGGGTCGGACATGTCGTAAAACGCTCTCGATTTTCCCAAAGTGTCTAATTCGTCGATGAAAATAATCGCCGGCGCGACGTCTCGAGCTCTTTTGAACAAATCTCTCACGCGGCTCGCCGCGACGCCGACAAACATCTCGACAAACTCCGAGCCATTGGCGTAAAAGAACGGCATCATCGCCTCTCCCGCGACAGCTTTAGCTAACAGCGTCTTCCCAGTACCTGGTGGGCCTTCTAACAAAATACCTTTCGGTGGGTCCACGATTTGGCCCTCAAATCTCGGATCGCCGTTCATGATGTCGATAACCTCTTGAAACTCGTGCACGGCTTCGTCCAATCCGGCGACGTCGTTAAAGCGCACTTTGGACATGCGCCTGGAGATTTTCTTCGCTTTTGATTTAGTCATGGCCACGAACGGGTTCTTTGACTCTTCGTTTTGTTCCTCTTTACTCATTTTTTGAACTTGTTGCAACGTCTTTTTCCCGGAGATGATTTGGTCTAAGACGTATGTGGAAATGCCGAGTTGTCTCGCCAACTTTGACTTTTTATCCTTCTTCAAAGAATCCGGCGGTTTGTACTTTTTCGTTTCCGATTTACCAGCCGGGTTCCCTTGAAAAACCGCCCAATGTTCTGGTTTCTTTCTCGACATCGCAATCGCCGTCAAAAAGGCCATCGATCCGTACCACGGTAACGTCGTTTGTAACAAGCTTCCGAAATACAACGGCGAGCGGTGCATGAACAGCTGACAACTGGACGGATTCGTCTCCCAAACGTCGAAATCGACGAAATCGGGCGTGACGGACGCTTTTTGGCAGCGAATGACTAAATCGTCCCACGCGTCGCCGGGCAAATTACACTTCTTCACCCCGTACGATTCCCGATCGTAATTTAAGCGGTGTTTCTCGTCTTCGTACTCGCAAATTGCCACTTTGCCTTCCTCGTAAATTTTAATCCTAGAGATGCGTTGATTTTGCAAATCTCTCATCAATTGCGAGTAATCGATGAGCTCTTCGATGTACTCCGGTTTTTCCGCCTGATCCAACCAATCCGGAAACTTTCGCATCCACAATCGTTTCCCCCATTTCATTTCGGATTGAAACCGTTCCGGATACGTCCTCTCTTGCGCTCTAAATTTCGCCAACAACCGTCTCTTCTCCGATTTCAACATCTTCTCGAACCCTTTATTTTTCTTCAACATATCTAACAGTTTCGTGTCTTGTTCCTTCATCCAATCCGGCGCGTACAATTCGTAATTCTTCTTCTTCGTTCGCCTCTTGGTGATATCGATCCTCTCCAACAACGCGTCCACCTCTTTACAATCCTTCTCGAAATCCCAAATCCTTTGCGCCTTCAATATCCTCGGCACGGTCCAATAATCCATTATGAACGGGTCTAACCACTTGCTAAACACCCTGGGCGGAATCACTCTGGCTCCGCCGGTCAATTTCGGCGGCAACTCCGGAAAAATCATCTGCGGTCTTTCGTACGTCATCAACTCGTGCACTTCGCCGGGTTCTTGGTCGAAGTACGCCTTGTGGTTTTCCTCGAAATCTTCCGTCGTTCGGACTTTGTGCCCTTTCTTCAACCGAGGAATTCGAGGGTCGAACATGTATTCTCTATCCATCGGGAGATTTCGCGGTCCTTTTCCTTTCTTCGCACATAAGATTTGCAACGCGCCTCTCCCGCGGTATTGGTTGTTAAAGTGATTTGTTTCAGTTCTTAGTATCATCGCTGGCGGTGCGTTTTTTCTTCTTTTGCATAAAAAAGCACCTTTTTCAGCCGCCGCCCGAACAACCACCCCAACCCTCTTTTTCCGCTTTTGTTGTTTCTTCGTCGTCGTCGTCGTCTGAGAAGTGCGAGTTTCGATGCTTTCCCTGAAATAAGCGCTTCCTTTCCCTCCTCTGCTCCTGTTTTGCGCGAAAAATGACGACGTAAACGACGACGACGTTGAAGAAGCCGCCATGATGATGACGACGACAACGACGAGAGGAAACCCGATGAATTTTTATCTCGCGAGAGGAAGAAGCTTTTACTCTTTGAAAAAAAAACACCACTCTCTCTCTCTTTTAGCGCCTGCGGAGAGAGATGAAGAGAGATACCTGGAGACGGAACGAGAACAAAACGACTCAGCGCTCCTCTTCTTCGATTCTTTGTCTTCTTCGTCTTCTTTGTCTTCGTCTTTCGGTGTGATGCATTCTTCCTCTCTGCAAAGGAACGAAAGGAACGATCGAATTTTTCCCTCGACCTCGAAAAAAAAAATTGTTCGTCGACGAGAGCAAAAAACAAGGAAAAAACCTGAAGAACAAACAACAGAAAAAAAAGGCATTTCGTAAGTCTACACACACACACACACACACAATACACACGCACATAAATAAATCTGAAAATGATGCACGCAACGACGACGACTTCTAACTCGTCGAGTTTTATTCACGGCGTTCGAATCGCGAGCAGCGCGAGAGGTACGAATTTCGCGAGAGTTTAAGTTTTGTTTTTTTATTGTTTATGCGCGTACTAATTTGAGAGAGTGTTTTTTCGCCGGCGCGCGATGATGATTTCCTGAAAATGAGGGAAGAGAGAGTAAGATGCGAAGGGAAGAGATGAAAGAACGCGTTTGAATTGCAAGCTCAACGGTGTTTTCGACGCTTTTGGCCGAATTCCGCGAGCGAAATCCGATCTCGAACGCGTTCAAACGCGCCGTTTTCGAGGGAGGAATTCGAGTGATTTTTTGGATAAAAACGAGAGAGAAAAACCCGCTGACGAACCAATTCTTCTTCTTCTTCGGTATTACTTTATATGAATACTATTAAACACAACAGGTGCCTCGTCTGTCTCGAACAGAAGACAAACGGGAGGGAAATTAAACGTCTCCGCCATGTCCGTGAAGAAGACGTCCCTGAAGAACTACGAAGGCATGGTTTTGTTGCGACCGGACGTGGAAGATTCCATCAAACAAGTACAAATGGATAAATTACGCACGTTAGTCGCCCAAGACGAAGGCTCTTCGTTCGAAGTCACCGAACGCGGGTTACAAAACAATATGTACAACATTAAAGGGTACCCGGACGCGTACCAGGTACAGTTGGACATCTCGTGCATGCCGGCGACGATTAAAGAGATGGAGAGAGTGATGGCAAACCCGGATATCGGCGAGGAGGAGGTGTTTCTTAGAAGCACTTTCTTTCGATTGCACAGATAATTACTATCGACGTGGTATATGCGAAAGAGCGACGAAGACGACGAAGAGAGAAAGAGAGAAAAGTAGCCAACGAGAGAATGAGAGAGAGTTAAGTATACATATTATATTAGGTATTCGTACACGATTGTAAGTAAGTTTGTAGCAATTTAAAAAAAGAAAGAACCGAAGCGCGCTTTTCGTCGGCGGCGTTCAACTCCGCCGCCCAAGAGTCAACGAACACACCATTTCAAGTCACCTTTTCACACGAAAACTTTTAAATGGGCACTTGAAAATTTCTCTTTTCTGCTCTCTTCTGCTTTACTGAGATTTGATTCTCTCTTTCTCTCCTCGTTGTTTCTCTTCTCGTTTCTCTTCTTGTCTCTCGCTTTAATATTATTATTATTCTTATACTATTTTCTACTATCTGCGATCATATATGATCTTCTTCTAAACACATCCTCCACCTCTGAGCGCCAAAACCATGTGAATCACGCTTCCACCTTCGATGTTGTAATCCTTCGCCGTTTTCTCGTCGTGCATTTGCTTCCCGCCGAAAATCAACCTCTGTTGTATCGGAGGAATGCCTTCCTTCTCTTCCATGCGCTCTTTGATTCGAACGATGGTATCGGAGACTTCGACGTCGAGTTCCACCTCTTTGCCGGTTAAGGTTTTCACTTTGATCATCATCTTTGCTAAAACTTCTTCTAACGACGTGCGCGTGCGTCTTCTGAATTTGTGATGATTTGTTTCTCCAAAACAACAACAGAAATACGAGAGAAAAATGAAAAGACAAACGCCAGCGCCAAAACGAAACCGCCGGCGAGGACAAAAGAACAACTGCGTTCGCACTATTGCCGCGCTAAAGTCTATAAATACTAGAATATTACACAAATTTATCTATATACACACACGTGATGTGAGTATGTACACACTTACCGCTAATTAATGATTGCGTCGAATGAGCCACTCGGCGCACTTGTTGACGTCGTTTTCGCCGACTTTCTCCAGCGCGAATAACGCTTCGTTTTTGGACCATCCTTGGACGACCAGTTCTGCGACGACCATGGTTTTCGTTTTCGCAGGCGGTGCGCTTTGTTGAGACTCGGAGAATCGTAAGTCTCGGCGGGCACCTCTGAAAGCGGCGGTGGTACCGTCGCCCTTTGGATGAGAGTTCTTTTTACCCAACAAGTCGTCCCAATCGGATCGAGAGAGTTCGAGTTCGTCTTTGGTAATGGCATTGTTCTTTTTGCCGCCGGTGGTGGTGAGATGGTGCGGTTTCTTTGGAATGGCGAGACCCCAATCGTCTTCTTCTTCTTCTTCAACTTCTTCTCCTTCTTCTTCTTCTCTGTCGTCGTCCTCGTCGTCTTCAGAAGCTGATTTGTTCATCTCGTTCGAGCTCGCCGAGAACAAACGCGACGGGAGAGAAGATACCAAATCCCGTCCTTTCGACGATTTCTTGATGTTGACGTCTTTATCATCGTAGTCATTTCCAACGATATCGTCGAATTCGTCTTCTTGCATGCTCGTTCCCATTGTTCGACTTTGCTTTTTCCCGGCATTCGCGTATTCGTTGAACGCGCTCAAAGTGAGCTGTTCGCCTCTCGGCGTGAAACCTTTCGGCGTAACTTTGCTTTGAGGAGGAGAAGAATTCGCAGCAGCAGAAGAAGAAGAAGCAGGAGGAGGATTAGTATTATTACTTCCATTAGGTCCACCGCGTTTGAAGTATCCTTTAGCGGTACTTCTCGCCGCCGACGAGGATGCCGGCGTCCCTAAGGCCGACGAAGCGTCGCGAAACGATTGATTCTCGGATTCCGAAAACGTCTTCGTCGGAGATAAAAACATATCGTCCGCGTCCTCGTACTCGTCCGCGTTCGTATTCTTACTTCTTCTTTCCTCTTCCCCGTACGAGTCTAACGTATTCATGGAAGAAGGTCTGAGCATGGCAAAATTGTTTGGTGGAGGCGATGTCTTTTCTCTTTGTGGTCGACCAGTCGTTCGATGGTGCGGTTGCTTGATGTAATCCTCGCGAATCGAAGCCATCTTCTCAAACGTCATCGCGTCATCCTTGTCAGGAGATAACGGCGACGAGCGCTCCCTGGGATTCAAAATAGAGGAAAGCTTGTCGCTGTTGTTGTTTTGTTGTTGTTGTTGTTGCTGCTGCTGCTGCATGTATTCGTTGTTACGATAGGTATCCTCGCGCACACGAGGGTCCCGCGGCGAACGGAGACTCGAGACAATTTCGTCTCTTCGTTTCTTCATCACCGAGGACGTGGAGGACATTTTCTTCGGAGGGCTCGGTTTGCTCGCATACTTATTAAGGCTCGAATCGTTCGCTTTATTGTTCTTGCTGATGCTGTTGTTATTGCGACCACCGTATAACGCGTCGTAGGATTCAATCATCTCCGCCATCTCGCGTTCGTGTTCTCTCTTCAAATCGTTCGACGCTTTTTCTCTCAACTCAATTTCTCGCGCGCGTCTCTGTCTTTCGTCATTCAACTTGCGCTCCGCAACTTCCGCCGCTCTCAGTTGCATTTCGAACTTTTCGTGCAAAACCTTCGTTTGTTTTTCGAGTTCTTGGCGTAATTTTTCGTTTTCAGCTTTGACGTGCTCGTATCTGTTGCCCGGCGCGGAATCTTTCACAAAGCTTTGCTCGCGTTCGTTCTTGAACGAAACAACTTTCGGGTATTTCGAGTTGTTGTTTTGACTTCCAGGATACGTCTCGAACATCGTTTGTGTACCCATGGTGCGTTGATTTGCACGATTCGTGGGTTTCATCGCGTCGGCGGTGTACTCGTTGCCTCCGCCTCGGTACCCTTGCACCTGCTTCTCCTTCATTTCCAAACGACGCGTCAATTGCGCGTTCAAACTCCTCGTCCCCTCTAAATCTCTCACCACTTTCTTCAAGTGCGCGTTGAACGCGTTCGCTTGTTCTTTGAACTCTGCTCCTGGTCCCGATAGCGGTTTTGTTCGTTCTCGTTCAAGCATTTCGCGCAACGATTTTACTTCGAGCTGCAATCGTTCGCACTCTTCGCTATAATCCGGCGCGAATTCTTCTTCCTCCTCTTCGTCGTTCTTTTTCTTCTTTCTATCGCCGCCATCGGCATCTCTGACGCCGACGAGCACGCGTCGTCTTTTAAACTCCAGCGACGCGTCCATCCACGAACGAAACGCCGCGCGCATCTTCCTGTGTTCAGACGCCACGCGCATTCGTTGCATCACAGACTCGTTCCTTCTCGATGTAAAGCACGCTAAACGCCACGCGGTTAACATTTTGCTCAGTATCGCGTTATTCGTAGTAATCTCCGCGTTTGCTAATTTCCTTCTCAAATCGACCACCTCTAAATCGTTCAGAACAGATTTGTGCGTCTCCTCGTTTATATTCCAACTATTTCTCTCCACCACCCATCGCAAAGCCGTTTCATCGTCCTCGTTCGATTTACTCTTCTTCTCGATTCGCGCGAATTCGCCGTCGGCGTTACTCTTATATCTACCTCTCCTAACTTCCTCGGCGCCGTCATCCTCTTCATCATCATCATCATCGCTCACGAGCAGCGTACCCGGCGCGCTGCTCGAAGCTTTCGACCTTCGCTCGATCTTATTTCTGTTTTCGTTTTCGTCTTCGTTTTCGTCCGAGGAGGAATCTTCTTCTTCTTCTTTAAAATCGGAAGAACCGTCCTCCTCTGAAATTGCAAACTCTTCGTCCTCGTCTGAATCGTTTTCCTTCTTCTTCTTCTTCTTAATCGTCTTCCCACCACCACCTTCCGCGACTCCAAAACTCACGCCTCTCTCGAACCCAATCATAGCCGCGCGTTCCATGTTGTCGTCCTTCTTTTTCATCGTCACGCGTATCGCTTCGAACATCGCTCGCAACGACGGGTCGTCCGCGTTTTGTAAACGGATGATTTTCTCTCTGTCTTTCCGGTCGTCGATGAGATGTAACCAATTATTAGTCGCGTTCGTATTCATATTGTCGTCGTCCTCCTCTTTTTCTTCGTCGTCTTCAAAAGTGTGTGGTGTCTTCGGTTGAGCGGATAACGCGCGCTGTCGCGTGGACATCGTTAACGTCGTCGCGTATGCGTCGCGTATGCGTCGTCGTTTTGAAGAGGAGAAAAAGGAGACGCGTTGCGTTGAATGTCACTTTGAAAGCGCGGGCCTTTTTCTGTGTCGATGTTGAAGGAGAATGGAGTGAGAAAAAGCAAACGGAGAAGGAGAGATTTTTTAAGAAAGAAGAATCGCGCGAGAGTCTCCTTCATTCGCGATGGAATATATATAGAGTATAGAGTTAGTATCCTCTCGCGACTAAAACGACTGTTACGCCTCCAAAGTGAGAAGAGAGACTTTGTGCGTCATCGCTTCTTTGTTGATCAAGTTCCCGGCTTTATCTAAAGCCGCGAGCAAAGAGTCGACGTTGTTTACCCACGAGTTGAGAAGTTGGTCCGGCGCGGTTTCAGAGGAGGAAGAAGCGTTAGAACCGTCTTTCTCGTTCCCAGGGGAAGTGCTGTTGTTGTTGTTGACTTTTCTGAAGGTGGCGATGCCGTTCGGTCGGTCAATTTTCGCGTGGACTTTTTTCGAGCAGACGGATTTCGACAAGCGCGTCTCGGCTTCGTCCACTGTTAAGCACAACAATTCGGAAAGTCTCGATAAAGAGATGCGGTTGTAATACTTGGCGACGACGAACAAGTTATGTTCAATCACGCGCGATTGCAAGTCTTCCAATTTCGTCGTGGCTTTCCCATCTGCGCTAGAGTCTACTTTCATCGTCGTACCCGCTTTTACGTTCATTTCCTCTTGTTTTTGGTGGTTGCTATGACCGGCGGCAAAGTGTTTCGTGATTTCCTCGGCGTACGTTTCGCTCAACTCGTCCCATCGGATGATTTCGTACGTCGTGAACTTCTTCAACAACTCTTCGTACGTTTTCATTTCCTTCAACCTATCGTCGTTCAGCGTTTGGTGGAGTAAGCTTTGTTGCATCGGGTCTCTTTCGCTCAAAATGACCAACCACGCGCACGATTCCATCGCCGGCTCGTACTTTGATTTATCCTCCTTCACCAACTCGCACTCTAAAATCGCCTTGTAACATCGACACTGTTCCAAGTAATCCTTCTCTCGTTCGAAGTATTGCACCATCAAGTTGTGATAATTCAAACGCAACGTCGGTAAATCCGGAACGCTCGGATCGGTTTCCGCGAACACGCCTTTCGCGTGTTGCACCGCGCTTTCTTTCTCCTTCTTCTCTTCTTTTTCAACCTCCTCGAAGCGTTTCTTCTCGTCCTCGTCCATCATCATCGCATCTACTCCGCCTTCTTCTTCCAGTTTCTTCTTCTTCTTCAGCGCTTCTTTCTCTTCCAATCGTTTAATCTCGTCGAAACTTCTCACGTTAATCTTTCTGCTTAAAATCCTCGCTCGCACGTAATCGTCGTTCTTCATGCACAAACGAATTTGCTCCTCGATGAAAAACACCTTCTCTCTCTTCGATAACGCGCCGTACGTTTCAATCGCCACCTCTTGCATCACGCTCGCCGCCTCGCTTATTCTCCCGGCTTCTTCGTGTAAACGCGCTAAAATTCTCGTCAATCTCGCCTTTTCCACCTCCACAAAAATCTTCCCCGACGCGACTTCGTTCAACGTTTCGATCAACTGCGTCTTCGTCTTCACGTCCGGCGTCTCGTCGATGTACGACATCGCTTCCCTCACGACTGCCCCAATCGCTTGTTTCAACTGCGCTCTTCGTTTCGACAGTAATATAACGTGTTCGCAAATCCCTTGCCAATCGTTCGCTTGTCTCAACACCGCGAGAATAGCCACGCATAAGCGAGGCGTGGCGACGAAATCAGCCGACAATCGGTAGGATTTTTCAAGAACGAGCATTTTTTCCAGAATTGGTGACAGGTTTCCAGGCTATATTGTATGTATGTGTGCGTTTTGCATCGTTCGTTGTTGTTGCGCGTATAGTATTATATATAATAATAAAAGAGAGAAGAAGAAGAGAGAGAGTTTAGAAAGGTGAGTTATTCTTCAGCAGCAGCGCGTGCAGAAGTAAACGCGTTGTTTGGGCTTTTGGCGGTCCGTTGTTGCCGCTGAAAACCGAGAAGACAACGCGCGGATCGAGCGCGACGAGATCTCATCGTCACGATGATTCAAAACGCACAACCAACGTAAGAAGAAGAAGAAGAAAAAACAACAACAACGACGCACCTTCGCGAACGCGTCCACTTTCAGCGCGTTCAACTCCGCCTCTAACTTCGCCACCTCGATGTGCTGCCGTTCTCTCGTCGTCATCTGTTTGTTGTTGATGATGTTCTCGCTCATCTTTTTTTTCTCTCTACTCGTACACGAGTGCTTTCTCTCTCTCTCTCTTTGTGTGTTTCTTGTGCAGACGAATGCAAAAGGAAAAGGTCTGCTCTTTTTTTCTTTCTTTTTTTTTTCTTTTTTTTTGCTTTTGTGTGCAAAATTAGACCATTTTTGGTCTCTTTCTTTCGCTCTCCTTCGATGTCTTCTTTTCCTCAGTGCACGAAACAGTTTTTTTTCCTCTCCATCACACATGGTCGAGCCTCTCAAAGGTGTTGCCTCCGCTTTTAAAAGCGTGAACGCGATCGAGCGCGCGAAAGCGCATTTGCCTTTTCACACCAGGAGGAGGAGGAGGAGGAGGAGGGTATCCTCTCGCTCCTTTTCCTCCTCTTCCTCCTCGAATGAAGCGAAAACAGAAGCAACACCACCCATCGTAAACGTCGTCGAAAGAGACGAGAGAATCGAAAACATCGCTCGAGATTTTCGTCGGTCGTTTACGCTCGTGAAGAAGAAGGAGGACAAAGAAGAAGAATTAGAAGAAGAAACAAGCATCGTCGTGCGCGCGATACGAGAGAAAGACGTTTCCGCAGCCGCGAAAGTCTTTCAGGAGAGCTTCAGCGGGTCTCCGGACGAGAAACCGAGAAGTTTCGTGTTGAGATATTTATTGGAAGCGTGCGTTGTGGATGATGATGATGATGATGATGATGACAAAAAGAACAAAAAGAATAACCCGTACGAGGTGTGTTTTGTCGGCGTGACGACGACGATTAAAAACGGAGAAACGAAAGAAATAACGGAAGATGAGGTGATATCTTTAGTCTCGGTAGCTTTAGACGTGCGCTCGAGAATCGTGGACGATCCGAACCCGCCGCCCTCGGACGCGCCGTACGTGTGCAACATGGCGGTCTCTTCGCGACATCGGAACAAAGGCGTGGCGAAGGCGATGTTGGAAGCGATAGGAGAGTTTGTGCCGAGCGTTGGTGGGTGTGACGTGTGGTTGCACGTCAGAGAGGTGGACGGGAAAGCGGTGCGGGTGTACGAACGTTTCGGATTTGAAACCGTGAAAGTAGACGAGAAGAATCCGTTGTTGAATTTAGTCATGAATCGAAAAGAAAGCCGGAAAGGCAGAGCGCTCATGCGGAAAGTATTAGCGGAAGGTTGTAATTTTATAGTGTAATAGGCTATGCTTTTGGCTATGTATATTATTGGCTATGTGAAATTTTCCTTCTCGATTTCTCTGCGTATGCGGCAGTTTAGCAGCAGAGCTCTTTTGTACGTTGTTGTTTTCTTATCGACCGACTCTGCCTTGTTTCGCATCGGTTCGAGGATCAGCGACTCTCGATTGCACTTGAAGCAAAATGTCGTCGGCGCGGTCTTGCGTGACTCTCAGTTGGTTCACGTAAAGCACGCGCAAAGCGTCCACCATTCGCTTGACTTTTGGGTTTTTCATGGGAACTCCCGAATCGCGCAAAACGTAGTCCTCGTCGCTCAGTTTCAAATCCAGTTTCAAGGATGGCTCATCGTTCTCCATATCGTCGTTCTCTGCCTCCTCCTCCTTTTCCTCCTCAACTTCTTCTTCTTGGAACGGTACCACGAATCTCTCCAGAGTCTTCGTCGCTAATCGAACGAGCCGCGCGTCCACCGTCGGTCGGTTCGTTTCAAACGCAGGAACGACATCAAACGTATTCAAAACTTTCATCAACGCATCGTACGTCTCTTCATCGTCCATAACATCTTGAACGTCTCGTAAATCCGCCAAGAGCGAAGAGTCTAACGGCAAAACCGCGTCCGTTCTTCTCCCTTTCCCTTCGCCTTCGGTTTCTCCTTCTTTCGGTTTAAACCGGGAATACGCGAAGCCTTTCTCGTTTTCCACTTTCGTCCTCTTTTCCGCGCTCCCGACGTTCTCTACGTTTGCGTCTATCATCACATCCTCTCTCGTATTTTCACCACCATCATCTTTATCGATCCCCATCCCTCGCATCTTCTCCGTCGGCGTTCTCGCTCTCTCTTGTTCTCGCTCATTATCAGCAGCAGCAGCATCCTCTCCCTCCTTTTCCTCCTCCTCCTCCTTTTCCTCCTCCTCCTCCGCGATATCAAATCTGTCCCGATACTCCTCCGCTAACGCCAAGTTGATTAAAAAATCAATCTTACTCTCCGCGCACCTCAAGTGCGCCTCGTCGCATTCGCACGCCTTCAAATACGCCTCGTAATTTTCCGACCACGCCTCGTCCTCCAGAGTCTCGCTGAGCAATTTTTCTCTCTCCCCTCCCTCGCGTTTCAGTTTGCGTATTTTGGTATTTTCCAGCCACAAGACGAGCTCTCGATACTCTCTCGATGTCTCGGAATTGTACACCGAGGCCACGCACACATCTTTCGTAAAGCTTGGGGAGAGAATTCGCGGGAACTCTAAAGCTTTCAGCGCGATCGCGTGCAGTCGAGGCCCAAGTGTGGACATTTTCAGAAGCGTTCTTTCTCGTGCTCTTCGCTTCTCTCTTCTATATGTCTTCGTTTCTTCAAAAGTCGCGAACACGAACGCGACGTTCTGTGACTTTATACCGAGAAGCGCTTTCTGTTCGTTAGGGAAACAACTGCTTTCTCTTTCACTCGATCTTTCTCTCGCGCGTCTCGCAAAGCGCAAACGACCACCACCAAACTGCCTTTCGAGAGAGAGAGAGAGAGAGAAAGGAGTCGCGCGTATCCCGCTCCTCTTCGTCTTCTTGACTTCTTCACTTCTTCACTTCTTCTTAACCGCGGATTGAAATGGAGATTTTAGGGGAAAACGTCCGCACTTTTACAATGACAACCAACGCTTCCGTCCTCTGTGATGTGCTCGTCGATCCGAGGTTTTCGTGCAAAACTTCGCGTAAGGTGCGCGGAGCGCGACATTGTTGTGGGAGAACACATCGTTCTCGCGCGAATTCGCACGCGTCCGCCTCCTCCTCGAGTGCAAAGTCGGACGACGTGACGAAAGAAATGCTCAAGAGAGAACTGTTCGACGTGTTCGGGATCGCCTCCTCGTCCTCTTCCTCGAACGACGAGAGAAACGACGACGAAAGGAACCAACGACAACGCAAAAAACGGCTGGCAAAAGGTTTGGATAAAACGAAACTCCAATCGGTCGTCGCTCGGTTGGAGCAAACGATGGTTGACGAGAACACGATCGAGCGAACCGAGTTGCTCTGCGGGCGATGGAAACTGCTTTGCACGTATAAAGAAGACGTGGACGTGGTTGAATTTTTCGACGTGAAGAGTTGGCAGAGATATTTGTTCGAGAAAGGTCCGAGTCCAGTGCAATCGCTGGTGTTGGGGAACACGTCGACGGTGGAGAACGTGTATCAGGTGTTGGAAGATCCGAAGGAGGCGCCGAACGCGAAGTGGCAAAACGTGGCCAAATTTACGTTTGAGTTCAACGGCGAAAGGAAAGACGTGGAGCTGATCATCGAAGCAGACATTGAAGGCGTGAGAGACGAGCAATCCTTTTTTTACCGATTTTCGAACGGGTATTTTGACGTCAATCGAGGGGAGTTGAAGTTGCCGTATCCCGTTAACTTTGATTTCATCGAAAGCGTGAGGCCGGGACAAACGAAAGGGTGGTTTCAAACGACGTATTTGGATGAAGAGTTAAGAGTCAGCGTCGGACAGAAAGGGAGCAAGTTTATATTAATGCGAGAGAGAAGCGATTAGTTTTGAGAAGAAGATGTTTAAAAATGCTGTATTTTAAACGCGAGCGCGAGCGCAAAACACACGACGCGCGAAGAATAAAAATTCCTTCTCATCCTTGCTAAACTATGACGCGTGTGCACTATTCTGAGAAAAAAAGCACTGTTTCGCTACCAACTACCGCTCCTTTTAAACTTTTTCGGATCTAACGCTTCCGTAATTCTATCCAGCGCCTTCTCCAAAGTCTCGTCGCTCGCCGCGTACGATATTCTTATGCACTCGTCCACGCCAAACGCGCTCCCCGGAACTAACGCTACCCTCGCCTCTTGCAATAAATACCTACACATCTCGTCCGAGCCTTTGACCGGGCCGAACCCTTCGACAAATCCGCCCTTATCGCCGCCGCAAAGTTTCGTGACGTCGGGAAAGGCATAAAAAGCACCTCCGGGCGTCTCAATCGCTACGCCGTCGATTTTGCGCAATCGCTCAATCACGTAATCTCTTCGCTCTTGAAACTTTTTACGCATGACTTCCACGGGCGCGCCGCCTTTGTCGCCCAATTCTACGTACCCGGCTAAAGCAGCTTCCTGTGCAATCGAGCTCGGACCTGACGTCAATTGCGATTGCAACATGTTGAACGCTTTCGAAAAGTATTCCGGCGCCGCGCTATACCCTAACCTCCACCCCGTCATCGCGAACGACTTCGAGAATCCATTCACCACTATCGTTCTTTCCCACATGTTCGGAAACGACGCCGCGGAGACGTGTTCGTTCGGGGCGTAAATTATGTGTTCGTAAATCTCGTCCCACAAAACTAACAGCCTCGGATGTTTCGTCACAATCTCACAAATCTTCTCCAGCGTCTCTCTGGAATACACCGCTCCGCTCGGATTGGACGGCGAACACAAAATCAACATTCTCGATTTCGGCGTGATTGCTTTTTCCAACTGTT
>JACLAB010006873.1_pt1 | contig 20996 bp, 36 predicted proteins | sample 8027921 | NCBI WGS metagenome assembly JACLAB01 (sample SAMN15725117, study PRJNA655200) | protist metagenome | isolation source: fluorescence activated cell sorting (FACS) single amplified genomes of... | place: USA: West Boothbay Harbor, Gulf of Maine | collected 2000-07-19
TTGCTTATCTACCCAATTAAAGAAAAAGGCTGATGCAAGACATATTATTGCTAAGACGGTTAAAGGTCCAAACGGATTTCCTTCATACCTTTTCACTTTAGCTAATTGTTGCTGTCGTTTGTTCAATTGTTCTATTAAACTCCACACCGCCTCTTTTGACTAACTCATTTCTGATTTTCTGTCTCTTTTTAGGCACTGTATTTGTAGCATTAAAGGTATTAACTAACTCTTCTTTGCTTTTTGTTTTGATATAATCGTGTTCGTAGTTAAAGCCTTGCTTTGCTGCTCCACGTATTGTTTTTCTTACTGATTTTCCTAACTTAATTGGCATTCAATTTCTCCATTGCTATGTGAAGCGCATCTACTTGTGGGTCATTTAAGTGCCCATAAATTCCTACATCTCCACTAAATTTATCTTTAAACATATCCTCTTCTAAAATATTAATAGGAGGCGTTACAAAGTCCTGGGTTGCTCTATCCATAAAAGCTACTTCCCAGAGCTTTGCCTTATATCCATACGAGCCTGTAAATTGCACAACTGACATGATATAATCATCATAATCAAATTGCATTCTGACACCATCGTGCCATTCCATTTTTTCAGGCCAATCTGACATTATAGTACTTCCCAACCTTCGACTGTGTCGAGTCTAAAAGCTCTCCACGCGTTTTTATCCAATGACCAAACAGGGAAACTTTCTGTGTCTGTCGTTTCAACATTCACTTTATTCACAACACCATTTGCTTCCAGTACAGCTGGGTTTAATGTACAAGGCATAACCCTGATTTCCCCTGTACCAACTTTACGAAAAGTAACTGTAACAGTTCCTTTCTTTAATGACTCTAATAGAGTACTTTTTTCTGTTTGTTCCATAATATTTTTCCTTTCAATTTCAATTGTTGGCCTCCTCTGAGAGATTCGAACTCCCGACCCTCGGTTTCGTAGACCGATGCTCTAATCCAGCTGAGCTAAGAGGAGGTGTTTCATAATGTCTATTATAACACGTTGCTCCAAAAAGTCAACCACCAATTTCCATGGTCGCGAACTATGCCTATCATAAGTGCAGTAACTCCCGCACCATTTAATAAAATCAATGCTCTATCTTCCCAAAGTAATGCGACCCATAACCAAAGGCCAATGCCAACCGCACTAAAATATAAATCAGCAATATGCCATTGTGGTCCTGCAGACCTTAAAATAATAGCTGTCATTACAAATATGGACGCTGCCCATTTTATGTACCAATCTAATTTCTTTTCGCCTTTGTCAGATCTTATCATTAACTTATGGATTCACTTGTTATAATGTTTGCTGTGGGTACATCAACTATGTAACCATCAATTCGGCGAATATATGTTGTATCGCCTTCTACCTTTTCTTCTTTACCTACTACTTCCAGAGTCACACCTTCTTTATTTGGGTGGCTGTAAGTATATTTAATTCTGTTTTCCGTACTCATTTCTTTTCCTCGAGTTTATTCCCAATTACTAATAACAATTGGCGAGTTTGTTCCCAACTAGATATATTATAAACAGTACCTAATTTTGCCAATCTTATGGTTTCGGCAAGTGGGAAATCATTGCCTCCATATTCACATCTGTCTCCAAAGAAGTCAAAGTTTGTATAACCATCATCCATTAAATCTTGGATAACCTGTGCTTTATTCTTCCCTACCGGATATATATCAATGCTGATTTGTCCACCAACAGACGCCGTAAATTTAGGGAATTGGTGCATTATTCTATCACAGAAACGCTGACGTTCCTCACTTTTCTTATCCCATTCATAATATTCCTCTCGCTGTTCACGAGAACAATTTCTACCGACTGTACTTACGTTGCACATGCCAGTTCTAAATTCGCAATGGTTTCCAGTTTTAATCGGATATGTGCTACGATTAATTTCGTTTTGTAGGAAGTGTTTAAAATCATAATCTGGCTTAAAATCACTTTTAGCTACCATGCGACCATTAACCCACTTCTCATTTCCATTACATTGGAACACACCTTTACAAGCTCCATATACAGCAACCCCAGTCTGTTCAACTGTTTTAGGTCTGTCGCTGCCTGTGACAAGAAATACATCATTCGTCTGAGCGAACTCTATAAACTCTTCTCTAAAGTCGGGATCCATCGTTTTTCTTGACTCACTTAATGTTCCATCGACATCAAATAAGAATGCTTTTTTCATGATAATTGTATCTCCACTAATTTCTTGACCTTATCTAGATCATACCAGAGGCCACTATACATTTGAATCCTACCACTTTTCCATTCTACAAAATATCGTTTGTATCCATAGGTTCGTTCTGAAAGGATTTTTGCATCACCGTAATTATATTCTAATAATCTCATCTTGCAAGCCTCTTATATAAAGCATACTTTTCACTGACCTCTTGTTTTACTGCACTTTCCAGTAATTTAACTTCGGCTTCAAGTCGCTTAATTTCTTGTTTATTTTCCAGGATTATTTTTCGTAATCCTTCTTCAACTGCTGTCTTCGTCATCTTTTTCTCGGTTGTGTTTAACATAGCCTTTCTTGGCCGCCTTCTTTCTATCGGTTTGGGTTGCTGGCTTGTTGAACTTATTCATGTTCTTCGCTACTGGATTTAATTTTTGTTTTGCCATTTCCGTAACCATATAGTATCATATTGTGTAATTTTTTATTATAACACATTTTAAGGTGTTTGTCAACTATTTTTTTTAATCCCACAAATTTTCGTAGTACTTACCAAATAGTTTAAAACCGTTGGTCATACGTTCTTGGTGTGCTTTCTGTCCTTCACGGTCTTCCCATACAAGTTTAAGACCGAAAAGACTTTCAGGATGATCTTTAGATTCCTCTGGTCCCATTTCTCTGTACTCGTAATAGTCGCCTTCCCAATCATCACGACACTTTTGTTCAAACGCCCAAATCATTTCGTCCATAATATCATCCCACTGCTTTTCAGTGAGTCCATTTGGATAACCATGATTAGTAGCTTTGAGCTGTACTAGCATAGGATGTATAATATATGCAAGAGTATGATCCATGCTCCAAGTGTCCCAACGATCAATCTTCACACTAACTTTTTGTGTACGTCTATCAAACCAAATCCAGTTAAATACATTGTACACACGTTGTATACCCGACTCAATAGCTTCGATCACATAGTCTTCGTGTGATTGATTATCGTTCCAATTTGCAAAACCATACTTCTTATCCATGTGGCGATCGTGCAGATTGCAAATCAATCTATCAGTATATTTTCCAAGTTTAACTTTCATTATTAGCCCATCTTATAGGTTGGTCGTGCCGCCTTCAAACTCACTGTCCCACTCACCGAATACACTTGGTGCCTGTTTGGCCGCTTTTTCCATATAGTAATCACCAGGATAATGCTTTAAGCAACGATACGCTTCTTTACGAATTTCTTTTGGAACTCGCGGAGTCTTCTTAGGATCCATTAAATCAACTAAAAACTGTCGAGTATTGTTTACAGCCCATCGGCGCTCATTTGGCATTGTCATACTAATTTAGTCCAATCTGTATCTTCTTCCATTATCTGTATCTGGCCCTTAAACTCTTGCTGTAAATATAAATCTTTGTGGATACCAGCAGTACTCATTCTAAGTCCGTAGGATCCTTTGCCGCATTTGTAGAGTGAACCACTTTCACCATAGAAATGAATTTCGTCTTCACGATCAAACACAAGAGTAATACCACTGTTTATCCTCCACGAGCTACCTTCTGTATAACTTCCATTCCATCCTGCCAGAACTTTGTAGAAAGGAAACATTCCTTTGCCTGGCTTGATCTTTAACACCACCCAGCTGTCTGGACTATATTCACTCATAAGAGACATTTGCCTGTCGAAATTTTAGTTCATTCTGCATAACAGTTTTGATCATTGGTCTGATATGTTTCACGGTCTGTAGTACTGCTTCAATGTGAGCCGTATCCATCTCTGCAATAGTCTTGTACTGCAATGGTTGGTCTCCATTAATACCGTACGTTCCCCACGAACACACATGCCTAACTTTTTCAAAAGAATCTTCGGTTGTTACACACATATCTTCTTCATCACCATTTCGACTACGCCGAATATAATCCAATCCACCGTCAACCATATACTCTTTACCATTTTTATCAATGTGAGTAACAAAGTCATGCCGATGTCGGCTTTCAATTATTGTACCATCTGGTGTTTTTAATGCATTACGCACAAGTTCACTCAAAACTACAACTCCTTATTAATCCTCCAATGAATCGAGGATACGCTGTGATTGTTTTTCCAGAGCAATTGCCTGGTCCAAAATATCCAGTGATTGAGCTTCCAAATCACTTAATTGGTCATCTACTCTATCAGAAAAGAAATTAATAAGTTTAGTGCTTATTTGAATTCTTTCCATTGGGAATTGAATTACATTACTCATTTATGCCTCCTCAGCATCTTTCAAAATATTGGCCTCCCGAGCAGGAGTCGAACCTGCAACCTACGGCTTAGAAGGCCGTTGCTCTAATCCAATTGAGCTATCGGGAGATAATCTTTTTAGGAATATGCCTTTTCAAAACTAGTTACTAGTTTCGTTTGTAGCCTCCTGGCTTCTTTCTCCCAAGGTTGATCCCAATACTCAGTATTGGTATGATCCTTAGTCTTCCATCTGGATAGTGTAGGGTTTAACTCACCTCTACAAAATTGTTTTACATGAACTAATTCATGAGCAAGTGTTGACAACCAGTTACCATATAAGGCAACATCGATTATAAAATTCCGTTGGTCCACCGACTCGCATAAGCCTTCACAGTGGGAGTTGTCAACATATAGTTTGTGGTGAAAGCGAACCTCAATATTGGTTTTTAATCGGCTAATGTTTAACTCTTTAGCAAAATGTTTTATTGCCAAGGATGCATATGCCTTTAAACCTATGTCGAGTTGTCCGCCGCGTGGACCTCCGAAAATAACCATCATAATCTTTGCCTAAATTACCATGTAGAACATTATTAAGATACAAAATATCAATAGAGCATTTTCCCAAGTAAATTTGATGAGCCCCCAAGCGATTTGAATTATCGCAAAGGAGACCAAAATAAACATGAAAATACCTAAAGCAAACTCCATACCTTATTCGTAATAATTTGTGTTGAGACTATAACCCATCTCAATCTGTGGGTCGAAATCATCAGCCGAAGATGTATATAATACAAAATCAGATGATTTCATTTTTGCAAGCCTTTTATTAGACTTTATGTTTTTGAGTTCGTCCATCGCAACAGACACTTCGTCCTCAAAATCTTTTCCAGTATATCTACTCATTACGCTACCACCTTCTCATTAAAAAATTGTTGGATATAAGCAGTATCCATAATTGAAGTACCACCAATATGCCATTTGTATTCTTGGTTTGACCTCGCCTCGAACCCACCGTCATAATCTTTCCAATTATAAATGGTCACAGGTTTGATAGAGTTAAAGTCATAATCATGAACAGCAAGTTCCCATTCGATGTTAACTTTTTCATCGCCTGAGGTTTCTGTAGATTGTGGTTCACCAAAAACTTTGACAAGTTCGGCGTAAGAGGCTGTAATATAGCCTTGTAGACAAGTCGAGACAAAATTTGTCCTCGGCTTAATTTTATAGTTTTCTGAATTCATAACAACTCCCATTGATTTATTCATTATTTTATGGTACCATTATAACACTTTACCAGCAAATGTCAACCATTTCCTTATAATATTTTGTTATAACGATATAACTTTTTGATATATTACTTCCTTCTATTCAGCACGTCTCTAGTGAGACCACCAAATAGATATGTGAAATATCCGAAGAATGGTACGGCCAATGCCAATCTGACATTGTCCTTGGTCATATTGATTGCGTCACCTAAGAGAAACAGACCGGATATCACCACCACGACTGTTCCTATCACACCCGCGCCGTAAGCGAGGTCCTTAGCGATTTCTTTATAATCTCTCATTGTTACACTCCGCTCGTCATGTGAGCATAGCTATCGTTACACTCGGTTAGTTTATCGCCGCAAAGGCATACTTCATCCTCTTCTCTTGAAGGGGCTCCAACCATTGACCTAATTTGGTCTTCGGTGAATCTTTGTTCGCCATCTCTGACTGAACTCATTGCTAGTATTCTAGCTGTTTCATTTGATATAGTCATTTTTCTCCTTATATTGACCTTGCGTCCCATCTCTGGTCAGCAATGATTTGTAAAATTTCATCTCTATCGTCGTCTGCATGTAACCTATGGTCAATACAAACATCAAATATTTCAGCCTCAAGTAGGCCTTCTCTGTCCTCGTTCTCGAGGTCTTCCTGGATTTGTTCCCAGGCCATATCGTTCTCTAAACAACTCATATTTCTCCTTTTCCTTTTTAATATACAACCATTATACCACAATTGCTTGTTAATGTCAACACGTTGGGTAAAAATAATTGTAATTCGTAAGTTTTCATTTCTTTTATATAGTACCATACCCGAGAGCATATGTCAACACGTTGAACGAAAAAAATAATTAAAATAATGGTTGACATTTAGCTTGTAACCTGTTATAATGGTACCTGAAATGAGGAATTGCACTTTATGAGCGAACAATTTAGAATATTAACAGCCAGACAACACGTCCGTGAAAGGATAGGAATGTATATGGGATCTAGTTCCCGTGAAGACATTGAGCGTTTTGTACTTGGTGACTGGAAGAAGGCACAATACGTCCCTGCCTTATCTAAAATGGTGGACGAAATACTTGACAATGCGATTGATGAAGCAATCCGCACAAACTTTAAGTACTCTAATAAAATAAATGTATCTATTGATGGTGATAAAATTACCGTGACCGATAATGGTCGAGGTATACCACAAGATAAGATATATGACGAAGCTTCAAAAGAAGAAATATTAAGACCAGTAGCTGCATGGACCAAAGTCAATGCGGGTACTTCATTTGATGACGAAAGAGTGACAATCGGTACCAACGGTGTCGGTTCGGCCGCAACCAATTTCCTTTCAGAGAAATTTATAGGTCGTACATGGTCCAATGGAAAGTCAATCGAAGTTCATTGTAAAAATGGAGCTGATACTCTTAATATAAAGAAGGGTGCGAAGGCTGGGTCCGGAACTGAGGTTTCATTTATACCAGACTTTGGACTATTTGAGGTCAATACTTTATCTGAACTAGATACTGTGTCATTAATAGAGGATAGATTAATTTCTCTCCAAATGGCATTCCCTGAAATTAAATTTCATTTTAACAAGCGTCGTATACAGGTTACTGACCTTAAAAAATATGCTGCTTTATTTAATGAAACTACTATTATAGAGAAGAGTGAAAACCTTTCAATGTTCTTTGCCACATCTGAGGACGGATTCCGTTCCAACAGTTTTATAAATGGTGTGAATACAAGACAGGGTGGTAACTATGTAGATTATATTACAAATGGTATCGCTGAAGAACTGGCTGTAATGATTAAACGCAAATATAAAATCGAGGTTGTAAAAGCCACTATTAAAGGTGGGTTAACCTTTGTGATGTTTGCACGTAACTTTGTGAATCCTAAATTTGATTCTCAAACAAAGGAACGTCTGACCAATCCAATGTCTAATATTAAAGAACATGTGGAAGCGTCAGAGATTAAAGATTTCCAGTCTCTTGCTAGAAAGATCTTAAACACAGAAGAAATCATTGACCCTATTATAGAGGCTCAATTGGCCAAGAAACTTGCTGCTGATAAACGTGCAGCTACATTGGCTCAGAAAAAATTAAGAAAAGTGAAGGTTGCAAAACACATCGCTGCTAATAAAGATGATGCGACACTTAAAATTGTGGAAGGTGATTCTGCAATGGGCTTCCTATTAAAGGTAAGAGACCCAAATAAGATTGGTGCATTTCCCTTACGTGGTGTGATTATGAATACCTGGGATATGAAACCTGCTGATGTATTAAAGAATAAAGAATTAAGTGAATTGGTAGCTGTATTAGGACTTGACATTAACAATCCTGATTCGGTTGATGATATGACATATCAATATGTTGCAACGCTTACAGACGCTGACCATGATGGTATCGGTCACATAAGTCCATTGCTTATTGCATTCTTTTATAAATTTTGGCCTCGACTTTTAACTGAACAGAGAGTGATGATTACAAGAACTCCAATTATGATTAGTTCAAAGGGTGATGAAATAGAATGGTTTTATACCTACGAAGAGGCCATTGCATTTAAAGACAAAGAAAAGAATTACAAACACAGATACATTAAAGGGCTAGGTTCATTGACAGAAGATGAATATAGTACTATTATTAATCAACCGAAATATGATGTCGTCACTTTAGATGATGCTGATATGTTTCAAATGATGTTTGGTAAAGATTCAAGTCTACGAAAGGAGTTTATGTTTAAATGAGTGATTTAACTATGTTTACAAGTGAGAATAAATTAGGTACGGCCTATCCGATTTCAAAGGTTGCATTAAATGAATGGAAATCATTCGCAATGTATACAGTTGAATCTCGGGCAATACCAAATATGATTGATGGTCTGAAACCAGTCCAGAGATTCTATCTCTATTCCTCATTAATTAACTCAAAGAAAGATTTTAAAAAGGTATCAGCTGTGTCTGGTATCATTTCCGATTATGGCTATAACCATGGAGAGGCTTCGGCAGCTGGTGCAGGTCAGTTAATGGCAGCGACATGGAATAATAATATATGTTTAGTTGAAGGCCGAGGTTCATTCGGTACTCGACTGGTCCAGGAAGCTGGGGCGGCAAGGTATGTCTATACACGTCTCCATGATAACTTTGGCAAATATGTAAAAGATTTGGATTTATCACCAGTTCATGATGACCCAGAACATGAACCACCAGCATTTTATCTGCCAGCCATTCCTTTGGTCCTTATTAATGGAACGAAAGGTATCGCGACAGGTTTTGCTACTAATATTCTCCCTCATTGCCCTGCCAGTGTTACTGAGGCTTGTATTGAATATTTGGAAACAAAAGAAATTAAACAACCCATTAATCTCAAATTCCCAGAGTTTAGTGGAACAATAGAACAGAACAAGGAAGATCCTAAAAAGTATATCTCGTATGGCACTTACAGCAAACGCTCAAAAACGCAACTGCTCATTTCAGAAGTGCCATACGGATTTGACAGAGAATCATATGTTAAGGTACTAGACAATTTGGAAGATGAAGGTGATATTGTCTCATATGATGATCTTTGTAATAAACAAGGTTTTAGGTTCGAGGTAAAATTAAAGCAGAACATCTCTGCAAAATGGACTCGGTCTAAAATAATCAGTAAGTTCAAATTGTCAAAACCATTTGCTCAAAATCTTACTGTAATTGATTACGAAGGAAAACTTCGTGAATATGATGATGCTAGACAGCTGATTAAAGATTTTTGTGATTACCGATTAGGTATATTAAAACAAAGAATCGATGCTAGGAAAGCAGAGTATGAGGAAGAGGTTCGTTGGCTTAATGTCAAAATGGAATTTGTTCAGGCAAATGTTGATGGTCGTATTGTGTTTAAGGATAATTCCAAATCACAGGTCATTAAACAGATAATGCAAGAGACATCGGGCACTGGAGGTGACACAAACCGATTGCTCGCATTAAGTATCTTAAACCTTACAAAAGAAGAGATTGTAAAACTTAAGAAACAAATTGCAGAGTCTAAACGAACCTTAAACTTTTGGAAAAAGACAACACCTATTAATCAATTTAAAACTGACCTGGAGACTCTATGAATAAAGAAGAATATAAAGTCACAGAGTCCGAAAGTAGAGCCAGAAAGTTAGCGAAGGACCTATCTGATGAACGAAAAAGATTAAAACAAGAACTTGCAGAATTACAACAAGAGAATGAAGAACTCACCCCCACCACACCTACTGGGACACTAGATTGGTATGTTAAATGGGTAGCCACAATGTTGGCTGTAAGTGGTGTTTTCCTTATTAGTGCTGGCTATTCACAGGAGGGTAACGTATCATATTTGCTCTCTACAATGTGTTGGGTATATGTCGGTATGGTTTGGAGTGATAGGGCTATTATGATTGGGTCCTCCATATCGGGAACAGCAGTCGCAATGAATTTAGTAACAGGAATAACTGGAGTATGAATATGAAATCAGATGGAAAATATACAGGAAATAGAAACTTTGATAAAGAAGCTACTGACCTATTAAAAGGTCTTTCGGAAAATAAACTTTATCAGTTGTTTGAAATCGTGCATAAGGAAATGAAGGGACCTATGAACCCCGAAAGAAAACTCGAATTACAAGCTGTAAAACGAGCTATCAGAAGAAGTCCTTGGATTGAAAGCTATAAAATAGATAGACTTATTAATGGTTATCAATCAGAAATGGCTAGAACTGGTAAGCCAAGAGACGGACAAAAGACTAGGTAGAAGTGTCATACAAAAATGTCATACAGCTTTATGGCACCTTTAAAAAATGTCATAAAGTGTCATACTACCAATTTGTAATATAAGCCATAAACTCTTTTGGTAATAAACGCATGTGATCATTGTCAAGCATTCTTTCTCTTAATGACTCATCCATAAATCTCAAACGATTTGTATCATGGAATGGCTTTAAAATTTTATGTCTAAACTTATGGAACTTTTCTGCTGCGCCATATTGAGTATCTATATGTACATTTATTGCCATGTGACGAACGTGGGCCGAAATATAATCTGTATGGTCCAAAAGAAAATTCAATTCAGCTCCCTCAGCATCAATCTTTAAAAAATCAATACGATCTAAATCATACTTGTCAATCAGTTCTCTGAATGACATTAGCTTACATTCTTCTTCCTCGTCTTTATATTCTGGAAATTGGTAAATATTTCCTCTATCAATATCAGTCTTACCGATTGCTGCATGCACTGCATGGACTTTTGGTTTATCAGTGTCCATATAATATTCAGCAACATTTTTAATAGCGGTCTTTAATAATCTTTTATTTGGTTCGACCATAATGACTTTATCTGCACCAGCATCTAATGCCTTGGCTGTAAACATACCATTCCCTGCGCCAATATCAATAACGGTGTCTCCTGGAAGTACTTCGTACCACCAGTCATATTTTTTAGTTGTGAAAAAGGTTTCGTGAAGTTTTGCAACCTCGTTGATGGGAAGACCGTCGGTGTCCATCTCATATGAAAGGGCTTTGATTCTCATAGTTTAATTCCTCAAATTGGATAAATAGTATAAAGCAATATATACTTATTTATAGGATTTGTTATGCCCGAAATTATCAATAATTATCTTTCACCAGCCTCATTTACTATCAGCGTTGATAGAATGCCGAATGTTGAATTTTTTGCACAGGGTGTTTCAATACCAGGTGTGAGTGGTTCTCCAATCGCAATGGCAACTCCACTGAGAACAATGTATCAACCTCAGGACCAACTTAATTATGATGACTTAACGATTCAATTTATTGTTGATGAGCAAATGAATAACTATAAAGAAGTTTTAAGATGGATGGAAGGACTTGGAGCTCCAGAATCAACAAAACAATATGCTGATTATGATAAAGGTAATGCAACACTGGCTTCTGATATCAGTGTCGTTATAACAAACAGCCATAAAAATCCAAACATTAAATTTACTTTTAAAGAAGCATTCCCAGTAGCCATAGGTGGTATTGAGCTGAATGTAAATACACAAGATATTGCTTACGCAACTTGTGACGTGACAATGAGATACGAATCTTTTATATTTGAAACCATTTAAACGGTTGACATTACAATCTTTTCGTGATATAATGGTACTAAAATAGTACAGGAATTTCTATATAATGAATACAGACGATATATCAAAAATGTGGGCAGGTGACTCGCCGATTGACGAAACCAATTTAGTTGGTGAAAGCAAAAGAATCCCACAACTTCACAGTAAATACTACAACCTCTATTTCAGAGAGGTCCTTCGCGTTAAAAAACTTAAAGCAGAATATAAAGAACTTGAAATGGAAAAGCGTCATTATTATGATGGTTCCATGGACGAACAGACTCTAAAGGAACATGGTTGGAAACCTTTCCAATTAAAAGTATTACGCAATGATCTAGACAAGTATATCCAAGCAGATAAAGATGTTATTAAACTTAGCTTGACTATAGATTACCATACAGCGAATGCAAATTATTTAGAGGATATAATAAAAACAATACACAGTAGGAATTTTGTTGTTAAAAACATGATTGACATCTTGAAATTCCAGGCAGGAGATTATTAATGGATTGGTTTACAAAGTTTTGGAAAAAGCCTGAGGTTCAGCAACAGGAAACGCTTGTGATAGATATGATGAAAGATGATATAGATCCAAATGAAATAACAATTGAGAACGCATACAAGACAAGATGGATTTGGTATCATACAATATTAGCAATAGGTATCTTTTTTACAAACGTACTATTAATCGCAATATTATTATTGTTGGCAATTAAATTATGAGTGACATAATTACAGTCGAAGAAATTGATGCAGTTTATATGCGCGTCATTGCTGAGGCTAGTGTAAAGACAGAACTTGCAGACCATTTCAGTTTCAGACCAGAGGGTTATCAATTTAATCCCAGATTCAAGGCACGAGTATGGGATGGCATTATTCGAATGTTTAGTCCTTTTAAACCAGTTTTATATGTTGGCCTTTTACCACACTTACAGAAGTTTTGTCACGATAGAGGCTATCAGTGTAATATACCAGACAAATGGAAAGATGAACCAGTTGAATCCAACTATGTAACTGACCTCGCAAAAGAAATTAATTGTAAATTCATTCCTCGTGATTATCAAATTGAATATGTAGAAAACGCTATTGCTAAAAGGCGTTCATTATCACTCAGCCCAACATCATCTGGTAAAAGTTTAATTATCTATTTACTACAGCAACACTATTTCCAAACATTCGGACATCGTACTCTTATTATTGTACCCACGATTGGTTTGGTTCATCAGATGGCTGGTGATTTTGTGGATTATGGTTGCGATGAGTCTATTATATACAAAATACAAGGTGGTGTAGATAAAAATACAGCTGCACCTATTGTTATTTCTACATGGCAATCATTAGTAAAACAACCAAAAAGTTGGTTCGCTCAATTTAGAGTTGTGATGGGAGACGAAGCTCATCTATTCCAGGCGAAATCTCTCACATCAATTATGCATAAATTAACTGATTGTGACTATCGGCACGGCTTTACTGGAACATTAAAATCAGCTGAGAGTAAAACACACAGATTAGTTTTGGAAGGTTGTTTTGGTAAAGTGAAAAAGCTTGTAACAACAAAGAAATTAATGGATGAAGGAACTGTTGCTAATTTTAAAGTGAAAGCAATTGTTTTATCTCACGACAATGACGCTCGTAAGGCATTTAAAGATGCAATGGGTAGATTAGACAAATTAAAGAAATGGCCGGCCGAACGTGAATATCTCACTAATCATACAAAGCGTAATAACTTTATAAAGAATCTTCTTTGGTCTCTCAAAGATCAGAATAATCTTGTGTTATTTGATTTGGTAGAAAAACATGGAAAAGTCTTAGAACCTTTGCTGCGCAAAGAAGGAAGAGAGTTGCATTTTATCTATGGTAAGACATCCGGAGAGGAACGTGAAAGGATTCGACATTTGGTAGAGAATGACCCAGAGAAGAAGCATGATATCTTGGCTTCCTATGGAGTATTTAGTACTGGGGTCAACTTAAAAAGATTGGACAATGTGATCTTTGCTTCTGGTTCCAAATCAGAGATTAAAGTATTACAAAGTATAGGAAGGACATTAAGGAAAGCTAAAGATTCCGAGCAAGCCGTGTTGTATGATATTACTGATGATTTATCGGTCGGAAGTTTTGAAAATTACACGCTGAAACATTTTAAAAAGAGAATAGAGATTTATAGTTCTGAGCAATTCTCATTCAAAATCTACACTATTGACATTAACCCTTCATAGGTATAACTTAAAGCCGATAAGCTTATTATAACATGATCTAAGCAAATGTCAACACTTTTTTTAAAAAAACTGAAAACTTTTTAACTTTATTAACAGAAGCGTGTTGACAATGGTTAAAAATTGTATTATAATACACACTATTACTAAATTATGATAGTTTACTAGGAGAGCCAAAATGGCAAGAAAAAAGAACTATGTAAACAATAAAGATCTATTACAAGCTCTAATTGATTACAAAAAATTGGTGGCAGAGGCTGAGGAATCAGGCGAACGCAACCCCATCGTCCCAGACTATATTGGAAAATGCATCTTGTTAATTGCAACAAGACTCGCAACAAAACCAAACTTTTCTGGATACACATATAAAGAGGAAATGATCTCTGATGGTATTGAAAACTGTTTACAGTATATTCATAACTTTAATCCAGACAAATCACAAAACCCTTTTGCATATTTCACACAAATCATTTGGTTCGCATTTCTAAGACGCATCGCTAAAGAGAAAAAGCAGATGTACATTAAATTTAAAGCGTCACAACAAATGAATCACGAGAACATGATTCTCAATAGTGCTGGTGATAATGTTCCTCAGAACGAACTACCAGACTATATCAATGAATTCGTAAAAGATTTCGAAGACAAACATAAAAAGAAAAAAGAAGAATCAAAAGCAAATAAGGAAGCTAAGGAAAAGGAAGCAAAATGAAAATCTTGGTTTTTGGCCTTCCCGGCTCAGGGAAGAGTACTCTAGCAGAACCTTTGGCAGAGGCTGTTGAAGGTGTTTGGATAAATGCCGACGCTGTTAGAGAAAAATATGACGACTGGGACTTCAGTAATGAAGGCCGAATGAGACAGGCAATGAGAATGAGGCTCTTATCAGATGGTGTATCCATGGCTGGTAAAATTGCAATTACAGATTTCGTCTGTCCTTTTGTAGAGGCAAGAAATGCCTTCGACCCAGATTATACTATTTGGATGGATACTATTCAGGAAGGTAGGTTCGAAGATACAAATAAGATCTTCCAAAAACCTCGTCACTGTGATTACCATGTCACCGAATGGTACGCGAACACACATCTGGAATTAGAACCAGTAATTAATAAAGCATACGCAAAATGGCTGAAGAAGTAAGTGCGAAGAGACATTTGGCTAAAGCAGTCACCTGGCGTATTATTGCAAGTATAACTACAGTTTGTATTGCTTGGTACTTTGGATTGCCACCTAAGGCAATTGGTGCAGTGTTTCTAGCTGATTTGGTAATAAAATTTGGACTGTATTATGGTCACGAAAGACTATGGTATAAATTTATAAAATATGGAGTAAAGTGATGATTGATATGGATAATCTATTTGATTACAAAAAGCCCACTGTGCAAATGTTGGGCAGATGGCAACCATGGCACGACGGACATACAAATCTTTTTAAAAAGTGTTTGACATTGACCGGGCAAGTTGTTATAATGGTAAGAGACGTATATAATTTTGATGGTGATGCAGGAGCAGGTCGTACAGCGGTACAAGATGATAATCCGTTTGGTATGATACAAACCATTGAAGGTATTGAGAAGGGATTAGAAGAGCATGGTTATTATAATGGCCAACATTATCTAATTTTAGAAGTACCAAACATTGTTGACATTAGCTATGGTCGTGGAGTAGGTTACACATTTACAGAACATGACCTCGGCAAAGATATTCACGAGATATCTGCCACAAAAATTCGCGCGCAAATGAGAGAAGAAGGTAAATTATGAACTTAGTATACTACCCAGATCCTATCCTTTCAAGGGAAGTGTCTGATGTGAATTTGGAAGACCCAGGTTTTGATCCCGTAGAACTTAAAGAGCAGATGGTAAAACTCATGCTTGAGAAAAATGGGCTTGGACTATCAGCACCTCAAGTAGGTTTAGACTATAAACTATTTGTTATGGGAGAAAAAGAAGACGCTTCAGTAATGGTAATTAACCCAGAGATTGTTGATGTGTCAGATGAAAGTGTTCTTGATGTTGAAGGCTGTTTGAGTTTCCCAGATATGTTTGTGAAAATATCCCGACCTAAAGATCTCAAAGCAATTTGGTATAATGAAAAACTGGAAAGACAAGAAGGACTAATATCCGGCTATGGCGCAAGATGTTTCCTACATGAATTTGACCATTTACATGGTGTAGTATATAAAGACAAAGTGTCTCGTCTCAAATGGGACAGAGCAAACAAGAAAAAATCCAAAATAGTAAAACAACGTTCCGGCTTGATGAACTATTTAAAACTTATGAGCGCCGCCGAGGCCAAGCAACTGCAAACAGAGGTAGCAGTAGCAGACAATATCCAGGAGTAGTATGAAAATTGCAATAGTCACCGACATTCATTTTGGTGCAAGAGGAGATAGCCGTGTATTTCACGAAGTTCAAAGAAAGTTTTTTCACGAAGTATTCTTTCCATATTTGGATAAACACAATATTACAACAGTATTCGATTTGGGCGATACCTTTGATCGTAGAAAGTACATCAATTATGTAAGCTTACAACATGCTAAGACAGCATTGTTTGATGGTTTGGCTGAACGTAATATAGAGTTCCATGCATTAATTGGAAACCATGATACATATTACAGCAATACAAACGAAGTGAATAGTATGAATTTACTATTAAAAGAATATCCTAACTTTACATTATATCAAGATCATGGTCAGCACTTAGAAATTGGTGGAACAAAGTTCCTTATGCTTCCTTGGATTAGTAGAGAAAATGCTGAACACAATTTAGAGTTTATAAAGAATAGTGATGCCAATGTTGTAATGGGACATTTGGAAATGAGAGGCTTTGAGATGATGCGTGGCCAATTATGCGCGCACGGTTTAGAGCTAGGTGTATTTAAACAATTCCAAGATGTCTATTCAGGGCATTTTCACCACCCATCAAGATATAAAAATTTAGAATACCTTGGTGCGCCGTATGAGATGATGTGGGGTGATTATAAAGGTAAACGAGGTTTCCATGTATTCGATACAGAAACACGAGAGATAGAAAAGATACTGAACCCTAACAGAGTGTTCTTTAAAATTAATTATGATGATGAAGATTGGACAGTTGATACTGTTGCAAATTTTGATGTCGACAAATACAAAGATACGTATGTTAAAATCATAATTAAAAACAGAACCAATGCATATCTCTATGATTTGTTTATGAATAGGATGTCGGAATGTGGAGCAGTAGATGTAAAAGCAATCGAAGACAATCTTAACCTAGCAGATTATGGTGACGAAGAAATACTAGACGAAACAAAAGACACATCAGAGCTTCTAAGTGATTATATAGAATCCATTGAAACAACAGCAGACAAGGAACGAGTCAAAAGTGTCGTTAATGAACTTTACAGTGAGGCACTTAGTTTATAATGAGAATCCATTTTAAGAAAATAAAATATAAAAATATATTATCAACAGGTAATACCTTTACCACCATTGATTTTGATTCATACGCGACCACGTTGGTCAGTGGGTCGAATGGTTCTGGTAAAAGTACTCTACTAGATGCAATGACATTTGGTTTATATGGAAAGCCTTTCCGTAATATTAGTAAGAGTCAACTCTTAAACAGTATTAATAAAAAGGGACTCGAAGTCGAACTATATTTTGCAGCTGGTGGTAATAATTATCTTATTCGTAGATGTATGAAACCTAATGTGTTTGAGATCTATAAAGATGGTGAGATGATTAATCAGAATGCTGCCAAAAAGGATTATCAGCAACACTTGGAAGAAAATATACTCGGCATTAACTATAAATCTTTTAATCAGATTGTAGTATTGGGTTCAGCTACCTATGTTCCGTTTATGGAATTGAGAGTTGGTCAGCGTAGAGAAATTATTGAGGACCTATTGGATATTCAAGTATTCAGTGTGATGAATCTATTGGCCAAAGATAAAATCAATGAAAACAAGGCTGCAATTAATGATACGAAATACAACATTGAATTGGTGGAAACTAAAATAGCTTCTGCTGAGGAAAACAATAATGAGATTCGTAAGATTAAAGAGACTCAAGTAGACCAAATCCGGTCTAAAATGGGTGAATACATTGAGGATATCGAAAGCAAGAATAGTATTATTGATACACAAGATGACATTATGAAAGTACTCTATGAGGATATCTCTGATAAGGCTGACGAAAAACAAAAGTTCGCTAACGCAACAGAACAGAGAGCTGAACTTGAACGAAGCCGAGTACAATTTGAAAAAGAGTTATCCTTTTATGAACACAATGATGATTGTCCAACATGTAAACAAGGTATCGCTCACGATTTTAAAACAGACCAGATTAATGAAAAGAATGAACTGAAGGCTAGTATTGAAAAAGGTTTAGTTGATATAGCAGAAACAATTAAAACTCACCAGGACCGACTTGGTTCTATTTCAAAGATCGAAGACCAGATTCAAGATGTAAACTTTAAAATATCCGAAATCCGAGCTGAAATCAAAATGTCAAAGAACGCTCTTGTTTCTTATAAAAAGGAACTTGAGGATGCTCAACGTGAAGTTGAGGAAGTGGATACATCTAAACTTGAGAGTTTACAAGAGGATCTAACCACACAGAATAATGCACATAAAGAGTTGGTTGAGGAACATGAAATACTAAGTGTTGTACATACAATTCTTAAAGATGGTGGAATCAAGGCTAGAATTATCAGCCAATATATCCCAGTGATGAATAAACTTATTAACAAGTATCTTGCTGCATTTGACCTATTTGTTGACTTTCATCTTGATGAAGAGTTTAATGAGGTTATTCGCTCAAGGTTTAGAGATAACTTTACATACGCCTCATTCAGTGAAGGTGAAAAACTCAGGATTACACTTTCAATTATGTTGGCATGGCGTTCAGTCGCCAAACTCAGAAACTCTGTTTCAACCAACCTACTGATTCTAGATGAGACCCTCGATGGTGCATTGGACAGTGTTGGTATTGAGAGCCTTATTGAAACACTACACGGACTTAACTCTGATGATAATATCTTTGTTATCAGTCACAGAGGAGACCAATTTGCAGAAAAATTTGATGGAAGCATCACGTTCGGCAAGGTTAAAAACTTCTCCGAAATTATCGGTTGACATATCGCTCCAGGTATGTTATAATGGTACCTACATTATGAGACACTATCTATGACATCGTTCTATACTTCAGTCGAAAGGTTCGGCAACAATATCTTATGGCGCGGCTATGAGAATGGCAAACGCTTTTCTTACAAAGTTCCATTCAGACCCACATTATATGTTCACACACCCAAATCTGGTGCAGAAGGCTATACGTCCTTAACTGGCCAATATAAACTCTCTCCTCACAAATTTGGTGACATGCGAGAGGCCAAGGATTTTATCGAAGAGTACAAAGGTATTCCAAACATGAAAATCTTTGGCAATACCAATTATACTACTCAGTTCATACAAGAAAAATACCCAGGCAAGATCGAATTTGACATTAATCAGATCAACATTGCCTCGTTTGATATTGAGGTTGATATCAGTGATGGTTATGCAGATATCGAACAGGCGGACAAAGAGATTACATCCATTGCATATCACAGCTCACGTAGTTCAAAATATACATTGCTTGGTCGTAAGGATTATGATAAAACACAAACAGCTACTGGTATCGACCAGGACAATATTGATTTTATCAAATTTGAATCTGAAGAGGCTCTGCTTAGATATTTTGTAAAACTATGGTCCTCTGATTACCCAGATATTGTAACTGGTTGGAACGTCGAATACTTTGACATTCAATATATCGTGACTCGTATTATTCGTCTCCTTGGTGAGGATGTTGCAAAACAATTATCGCCTTGGAAACATATTAAACAAAAGTCAACAGAAATCTTTAATAAGGTCCAATCAACGTGGCGTATCTCTGGTATGACCATTGTCGATTACATGGACGCATTCAAAAAGTTTGGTTACAAATATGGTCCACAAGAATCATATAAACTCGATCATATTGGCTATTCAGTTCTTGGCAAAAAGAAATTAGACTATTCTGATTATGGTGGCTTGACCGAACTCTATGAACAAAATCCACAACTCTATCTAGATTATAACCTTCGCGACACTCAGCTGATTGAGGAACTAGAGGACGAAACAAGTTTATTACAATTGGTAATGACTGTTGCTTATGGTGGTGGTGTTGATTATAAAGACGCATTCGGAACTGTAGGCATTTGGGAATCTACAATATATCGTAGACTGATTGCAGATAAAATTGTTCCTCCGATTAAAGGTGGCCCTGGTGAGAACCTTGGCGCGCTGGTTGGTGGTTATGTTAAAGATCCAGAACAAGGCATGCATCCTTGGGTAGTTTCTTTTGACTTAAACTCTCTATATCCTCATCTGATGTTACAATTTAACATGTCACCAGAAACCTGGATTGACGACAGACGTGAATATGTAACTCAGGATATGGTTCTGACAGATGATTATCTAAATGATGACCCATCAGTTTCAGTTGCTGCAAATGGAGTATGCTTTAGTAATAAAAAGGTTGGTATTATTCCGGAAATTATTGACGAATACTATAACAATCGTTCTGTAATTAAAAAGCAAATGATTGCAGTTGAACAACAGCTCGAAGTTGAGACTGATGCAAGAGAAATTAAAAGACTTAAACGAGAGGTTAACCAATTACACAACTCTCAGATGTCTATTAAAATTGCCATGAACAGTCTATACGGTGCAACGGCAAACAAATATTTCCTTTATTATATTTCAGAAATGGCAGAGGCTATTACTACATCTGGTCAATTGGCAATCCGATATGCTCAGAAATCTGTTAACAATTATATGAATAAGGTCCTAGGTACAAAAGACAAAGACTATATTATATACATTGACACAGACTCAATTTATGTCAACTTTGGTGACCTCATTCAAGAAGTGTTTGGTACAAAAGACATTGACAAAAAACAAGGCGAAGAGTTCCTGGATAAAATTTGTTCTACCAAAATCGAACAAGTGATTGAAAATGGCTATTTGGAACTCCAGCGACAGATGGGCG
>JACLAB010012319.1_pt1 | contig 20990 bp, 12 predicted proteins | sample 8027921 | NCBI WGS metagenome assembly JACLAB01 (sample SAMN15725117, study PRJNA655200) | protist metagenome | isolation source: fluorescence activated cell sorting (FACS) single amplified genomes of... | place: USA: West Boothbay Harbor, Gulf of Maine | collected 2000-07-19
AGGAGGCGAAAGGGGAGGTGAACAACAACACGCAACAACAGATGATCCGCAAAAGATGACCGAAATCGATCGCTTAGCATGGGAAGTCAACACCAAAGAGTTCACGAAGAGCAAATTCCCGTGGGCGGACCCGTTCGTTGTTTTGTGCGAACGATACTCGCGTTTTTTGCGCAACGGCGTTCGATACAAAACCGTCCCGTGGGCGAACTTGGTGGAAGATATCAACGCAAAATACGAAGCGGACGGGCAGACGATCACGTCGAACACGGAGATGCTCATGGTGACGTTCGCTATCGAACGGTTGAAAGAAATACACGACGAAGAATCGAGAGTGAGAACAAAGTTGGAAGAGATTGAGAGAAAGTTAATCGCCTCGGCGCGAGAGAGTTCGAGTAAAGCGTTGGAGAGACTTAAAGCCGATAGCGGGATGGCGGATGTAGACGACGACGACGACGGTAAAGAGAATGAAGGAGATAAAGGTGCGAAAGACCCGGCGTTGTCGACTTCCAGGGGCGGGCGTCCCAACGGACGAAACAACAAGCAGTACTTAGTCGACGAGCGCGAGTTCAACGAAGAGTTTATTCCTAAAGTTCGCAAATTGGCCAAAGCGTTGCTCAAAGACGTTCAGTGGGTGCACGACGAAGACAGCGAGGAGTATAAAAACATGTACGCGACGTACGATAACTTTCACAAAAGTCACTCCTCGGGAGAGCGCATCGACGAAAAAGATATTCAAGTACCGAAAGGCGTCTCTCTCGGTGAATTCGAAAAACGATTTTTACCGGAAAACGGCCAAGCGTACCCGAGCGGGAAGAAGAAACCGTCGTGCGCGTTGGTTGGCAACTCGCGCGCGTTGTTAGCTAACGACCGTCTCGGCGAACAAATCGACGACCACGACGTCGTCATGCGCTTAAATCAAGCGCCGTCGAAACGGTTCGAGAAATACGTGGGGCATAAAACCACGCATCGTTTGTTAAACGCCAAATGGACGCAAGCGTATAAATCGAATCCGTATTTACAGACGGAGCCGAACGTGACGTTTGTGATTACGAGGACGGATTGGTTGACGTATTTAAGAGCGGCAAAGGTGATGGCGAATTTGAAACCAAACTATTTTCCGAAAAATGCCGCCTCTTCTGCGTCGTTCTCGTCGTCGGAAGAGGAGGACAACGGGGCGAGTAGTAATAACAACAACAACGCAATTGGTGGAGACACCACCGCGATGGACGAGTTCGGTGACATCGTACCCGTAGAGAATTCGAAAATGCCTTCCGACGAACAAGACGTCGACATCGCCGAACGCGTCAAACAAGGCATGCCGACCTTACGCTTACTCTCTCGTTCCGCCGTCGACGGCGCCGGCGATGTTTTGAGAGCGTTGAAACAAAACTTGGAAATCGTTCGCGGCAAAGCGTATAAAGGGAAAGCGTCGCCGTCGAGCGGTTTCCTCGGGTTTCACTTGTTGCGTCAATTTTGCGACACCTTGGACGTGTACGGCGTCGGAGATGACATCGCGTTTACCGGCGCGGCGTGGCATTACTTTGAAACGCAACACTTCCAATCTTCTAGAGAATTCGGCGCCGTGCCGCACCATTCGTTTACGTTAGAATCGGACGTGATGCAACTGTTAGACGCGACGGAACAAATTCGACATCAAAGAGTGCACGTGGATAAAGAGACGATGCAAAGGTTGGAGTTTATGAAAGGCGCGCCGATACGAGAAATCAGAGCGCCGCAGAATCTAGGACGGATTGCAAACGCGCAAGCGAAGAGAGAGCAGAATAAAAAGGCGGCTGCCTCATCGGAAAGACCCTCTTCTTCTTTCGGTGGCAGTGGCGGTTTGTCTCACGCGGAATCGTCCATGATGAAACGAGGCTACGGGAGCGCAAAGAAAAGAAGCGGCGGAAGTAAAGCGGCGGCGAGTAAAAAAGAGTCGTCGTTTACGTCGTCGAAATTGGATTCGGATTCGGAATCGGCGGATCCGCTTTCTGGTTTAGTTTAGAGTATAGATATATGTATAGATCATGTTCTTCTAGAAGCGCTACTAGTAAGATGCTACGCTCTATTATTATTAATTCGTCTTCTTCTTCTGTGCCTGTTTTGACTTCATCCTCGCTAAAACGTTGATGCACATGTGTATTAATTCCATGTGCCAACCCATCAACACGTACGCTAAGAACGCGTGCACTCGCATGATTTCGTCTTTCAAAATGAAATTGAACAAACCAGTCGTGATATTCGCGAAGAGAAAGACGAGCATTGGAGACGCGTTGGCTCTTTGCAAGATGGACGGAACGGTATGGTATTGTTCGTGTATGAACGCCATGACAACCATCGCGGAGACGTTGTACGTGCTCATCCATAAAATATACCCAAAATTGCACAGACGTCGAGACGGTTTGATGATTTTGAGAACATCGATTGAGGTGTACGACGCTATCCAAAGCATAAGCGCGAGCCACACCGCGCGACGCAAATCGCCCTCGCTCTTTTTCGTGTGCACGTATTCGCCAAAAAACCGTCCGAAAAAGTGTAACGACGTCATTCCAACGCACGAAAACGCACCCTCTCGGTTTAGCGTAACGAATGAGACGACGTCCGTATATTTCGTTGGAAACGCGCCTCGCTCTTTCGTCGGTAAAAGCAACCACGATTCGAGTTTCATCGTCGTATTTTTCGCGTCGTATACCACGTTCCTTCCGAGCAACAGTTCGACGAGAATCGCGATGCTCGACGCGACGATAAAAGTATTCCGCATTCGATATTTACCAGTAATAAAACGACCACACGCACAAACAATCGCCGTCGATAGGATATCAATCACCGCCAAACTGAAGAAAAAATTCCACATCGGTCCGTATTCCTCCTCGACGAGCTGATAGCCGCTTCTTTTCACGGAAACGTACCTCGCAAACCCGAGAATGAATGAAATCGACGCTCGTTTCATCATTCGCAGAAACACTTCTCCACTAGAAGAAGCTCCTTCTTCACCTCTACTACCATTACTACTACTACTATTAATACTACTTCTACTATTACCTCTTCTATTAACGCTTCTCTCGCTTCGCCGCCACTTCACGCAACTCGCGCTCGCCACGAACGACCCCGCGCCGACGTCCATCAACGAAACGCCGTAGTCTTTCGTCTTCCCTAACCTCCTGGGCATTTGCGAGAAATCGATGGCTAATATCGCCGAGCACGCGGATAAGAGCATCGCCGAGCGGTACAGGTTTAACCACGCCGTCGTAGAATTTGTATTCGTATTCGTATTCCTATCTTTCTTTATTAGAGAAGAAGAAGAAAAACCAATCCGTCGAAGGCACAAAATCGCTCCCAACAGACCGCTCAACTTTGGATGAAAAACGCATAAAATCGTCGGGAATAACACGTGCAGAAAATCTCTCCACCGATTTTGCAGCGAGAGTAGTTCATCAAAGTCTTTGTCGTCTTCGTCAAAGTCTTTAATTTCTCGACGACATCGAACGCCGACTGATTCTAACACGAACAACGTCAAGAAAAAAATCTCAAACGCGTTTCCATCTTCTTCGCGACCGAACGCGTTGTTGGTTTCAGATTTCAATCTGCCGTCGTACCGAAAGAATCCTCCTCCTATTCCTCCTCCTTCTCTTCTTCCCTCTGTCATTTTCCGCTCGTGAATAAAAAACGCGTTTATTGGAAAGCGAGAGAAGAGAGCACTTCTTAATTTGCGTACTGGGTAGTATATAAAACAAGTGTGGACTAATAAACTGTGGAATAAAAAACCGTTCATCAAGAAGCACCAGAAGGGACACCTCGAGAAAGAAAAAGAGTACGAAGGACGCACTTACGAGTAAGAAGCACAGACTCGCGATATTTTTTGTTAAGTGCTTATGTCGTACTCGAAAGTAGAAAAGAGTAAGGACGAAGCACTTACACCCTAAATAATCACATTTTTTTTGTGTGTTAAAACAAGCAACCGCACACGAGAAAGAATTCTTTGTTCGCTCAATTAAATTCAATAACCTCCCTTTCGTTCTTCTTTCTTTCTCGCTCGCCTCAAAAGGAAGAGATTATGTTTTGATGCGCACGGTCAGAGCGGTGTACTACTAATTTATACAAAGAAGAGATCTGAGGACAGCAGCACACGTAAGCTTTACTTCTTCGTAATAATAATGAGGCTGAAGAGCGGGAGATCGCCGAGAGAGTCGGAGACGAGCAGCGATATGAATCGAGACGAGGACATCACGAATGCGTCTCACGGAAAAACCTCAACCACATTTACTAAGAACGAGAAGAAGGAAGCAACTGTTGAGGATGGTTCAGAACAACACCCTCAGATCGCGGTCACTCTGTTAGAAAAACATCAAGAACAACAACAACAACAACAACAAAATGATTTAACAAGTCCTCCTCCAACGAAAGGACAAGACGAGAAACCGAATGAAATGTCGCGAGCGAGAAGGAAAAAAAACGAAGCCATTGCAGTTGTTTCCGAACTGTACAGGTTACACGAAGTCGGCAAGAAAACAAACTTTCGAGTGACGCAAGAGGGGTTATACCAAACGATGGTGGAACTCGTCAATAACATCTCCGCGAGAGTGGAGAAGAGCAACATGATACAAATGTGGGTGCCGAGGATTGCCGGGAAAAGCGTGGTGATGACGACGCACGGCGAACTGTGCAAGATATCGGCGAAGAAGAAGACGCACGACTCGGTGTTGGCGAAGAAGTTTACCGAAAACTCGACGGCGTTTTTTTTCAACTGCGAAGTGACCAACGGAGAAGGGATGTTAGGTCTGCCGGGGAGGTGTTACGTTTTGAGTCGACCGGAGTTTACGCCGTCGGTGACGTCGTATCGACCGATGGAGTACGTGAGAGTGGCGTGCGCGTACGAGTGCCAGATACACACGACGATGTGTTTGCCGGTGTTTTTAAGCGAAGAGGCGATGAAGAGCGAACGGCCGTTTACTATTTTAGAGGTGGCGTTGTGTCACATGACGGAATCCATAGGGGAGCTCTACGCCGCCACCACGCACGAGTTTATGAAACTCGGGCTGTTTACCACCGGACACGACCGCGTCGGGCCGGAGAGGTACATGAGAAAGTTCATCGAGTCGACGGTGGAGACGTTAGCGCCCGGGCACGCGAACGCGTTGGAGTTGATGTGCGAGACGTTAAACGTTCCGTTCGCGCAATTTTGGATCGAATCGAACGGGCTCATAGTCACCGCCGGGTGTCCGTATTTCGTGAAGGAAAAAGAGTGTCAGAGTTACCGGGACATGTCGTCGCAAATATCGCTGATGATTGGCCAAGGACCGGTTGGACAGGCGCACTCGAAAGAGACGTTAATTTGGGTGGACGACGTTCAAAAGGCTTCCCAGATCGAATGGCCGTTGCATCACACGTCTATTTTACTCGGTTTGAGAGGTTTGTGCGCGTGTAAGATGCGAATCGATTGCGTCTTACCGGACGGGACGAAGAAAAAAACAGACGCGATTCTTGAAATTTTGTTAAATCCGAAACTCCAAACGTCCGCGGAGCAAATACAAACGGTGGAGGAGGTGTGGAGTTATCTACAAAGGGGCGTGAGAGTGGATAACACGAAGAATGCGCCAGATGGTGCGAGCGCGCCCGCGGTGCCTGACTCGCCGTTAGCGGCTACGGCTGGCGTGCGAGGAAACGACGAACAACCGGCGTCGATGTTGATGAAATTGCCGGATTTAACAGGAAAGAACAACAACACAGATACGACCAGAGAAGGGAAGAACAACGACGATAAAACAGGAAAAGGAAAAGGAGCGGCGCCGATGACGACGTTACAAGCCGTCGAGCACATTTCTATGGTGAACAAAGGCCCAGACGAGAAGAACAAAACATCGGCGCCGTGGGGGATCACTCTAGAGTTACTCCAAACGCAATTTTCTAAGCATTTAAAAGACGCCGCGACAGATTTAGGAGTCGGGAGTACCACTTTAAAACGAATTTGTCGTCAATACGGCATCGGGCGTTGGCCTCGACGATCGTTGAAATCGAAACAGTATAAAGCGATGAAAGAAGCCGCGAAGCAGCAAAGCTCGCAAAACAAACTGAGGAAAGCGAGGAGTAGCGGCGGACACAGTTCGGGTGGTTCTCCTCGCGACGGGGGGTCCTCGTTTAAATCGTTCGGTGGTGACAGCGATGCTGTCGCTGGTGAATCCGTTCACGGTCCAGGCGGTCGCATGAGTGGAGGAGGCTCGTTGTCGAACTTGGCGAAAACCGGCGACGGTAGTCCGTTGGGCGACGGGTTATTTACCATGGGAAGTACGGGAGGTGCGCCAATCAGAGGAAAAGAAGGCTCCGGAGGAGTGGGTGCGTTACTTGGTAGCGGAGAAGAAGGTCGTTCGCACGGTGGATTTCAGGCTTTTCGCGGCATAGCGACGCAAGGCCAATTCGATTGGGGCGACGAGGAAGAACGAGAGCGAGGCGCATCCTGGCACGCCGGAAGCGGATTCGTCTCTCACGGTCGCTTGAAAAACGCAAAAGGTCAAATCGTCGCCTCGGGTTCGCAACACGGCGGTCACACCGCGTCGCAGTTTTTCGGAGCGCAACAACACCAACAACCGCATCAGAGTATGCCCATCGCGCCCGCCATGCAACAAGGAGATTTCGGACCGGCGGCGGAAAAAGCAGAAACGAAAACACCGAATAAAAAATACAAGAAAGACGTTGCCGTTGGAACAAAAGCAGGCGCCGGAAAAGCTGCCGTGCCGTTTTCTTTCGACGATCATTTTTACGAAACCGTTCACGGCGCGCACAACTTTTCGCAACAATTGTATCCACATCAATACAACAACAACGACGATAGCGTCCACGGTTCGACGTATTCCGAATCCGCACACGGCGGTTCGCATTACAACGGAGGGTCTATGCACGGAAACCCGGGCGGGGACAATTCCGTGCACGGCACGACGGCTTTGGCGGGTATATTGAACAACACTCTCGGGGGTGGTTTTGACGACGATTTGTTCATCGCCAACGATACGATGGAAGAGGCGGACGCGGACATGATGGCGATTTTACTCAACGAAGGCGAGAAAGTCGAGGAAGTGCCGCAACTCGTTGTGAAGTTTCGAGTTGGTGCAGATACCATTCGGTTTCGCTTGTTGCACAAATGGTCCGTACAAATGCTTCTCGATCGGATTCGAAAGCTCATCGTCTTCCCTGATTCGGCGAAATTGAAATACATGGACGACGAAGACGACATGTGCATTTTACAAAGCGAACACGACTTGGACGAGTGCATCAAGTTTACCGAGCATCGCAAGAAGGAGAGTGGAAACAGCGGGAACAATAAAAGTGCCACGAACGACCCAGTTGTCATCGGTGAGAGCAACGCTCAGAACAACGCTCGGCAGCAGCAGCAGCAGCAACAACAACAGAAGCAAGAGTTATTAGCGACAGGTTTCGCCCCGAACAAACCAAACGGAGGTGAAATTACCATCTTTATCTGTTTAGCGGATGGCTCCATGCCCTCATTAAACGCCTACGAGTTGATCAAGCAAGACATTCACTCGATACCTCCGTCGTTATCTGCCTCGGTGAACGCGCGAAGAGACCAACTCACGATCAACGTCAAAGTCACGCACGACAACGACACGTGCCGATTTTTGTTGGAACCGAAAATGAATCACGTGACTTTGATGGAACATGTCTTGAAACTTTTCGGGATACAAAAAGAGACGTCGTCGTCGTCGCATTATCACCGATTGACGTATTTGGACGACAGCGAAGAGTGGATCACGTTGGCTGGTGATTTAGACTTGGACGAGTGCAGAGCTTTGTGCGGTTGCTCTCCGAGTTTGCGCATGAAGCTGTTGGATCGTTGACAACAATTATTTGCAACATAAAATATACATATTTATATACATCGAACATTTCTTTCTTCCGAACAGGAAAGAGAGAGAGAATGAGAGAGAGAGAGCAATGATGAAGTTAAAGATGTACATATATTAGATTTGAAAAAGAAGTCACGAGCGAGCCGTTGACTTCTTACTCTCTCCATTTGTAATAACGCCTTGATAGAATTCCATAAAAAATAATAATAAATTGTGCTTCAATCACACGATTGATGGGGCAAAACGTGTTGCTATTACACGCTTCTTCTTTCTTCCGATGATGATGATGATGATGAAAATGATGATTTCGCGACGCCAACATCCTTCAAAATCACTTATTCAATTTCACGTCTTGAAATTGTTTTTCCAGCTTTTCCTTTTCAATCTCCGCCAGCCGTTTCCTCCCAGCCTCGGTCTTCTTCAGTTCGTGCACCGTCTTCTCTTTCTCCGCGCCTTTCACCGCCACGCCTTTCGTCGTCCCTCCGTGAATGGCGTGTAAATCCGACCACTCTTCCGGTTTAAACGGCATTTTCGGATGTTTCGAGTCCCAGTGCAACTCTCCGCTTTTTATCGAAGGCGCAGCCATGCCACAGATTGGACATTTAAACTTCGCGTGTCCAGCCGCGCCGCCTTTCCGATCTGCTAACCCAGCTTTCCCTCCGCCTTTGTTCGTCAACGCCGCGTCTTGCTTTTGCTTCAACTCTTTCGCCGTGTGCTTTTTCGGCTTCGCTTTTCCCGCCATGATTTGATGTCTCTGATTGAGATGATGATGATGATGGAACTTTACGTCCGACGATGATTTTTTAAATCTTCTTTACTCGCGTAAAATTCCTCCACACTCTCTCTCCAGCTCTCTCTGACTCTCTCTCTCTCTCTGACTCTCTCTCCTAAATTGCATATAATAATACCTTTATGGTAGTGTAATGGTAGCACTCGCAGTCACAACAACACAAACTTTACCAAAGCACCGACCCAAAACCAAAGAGAGAAAATGAGGAAAGTTCAGTAACACTTGTGTTTGCTTCTGTTTTTTCGTCAAAAATCCTCAGGAAGTCGGAAGTCCCAGAGAAAATTTTTGGTTGTTTTTTGCTCCCTTCTGACTGCTTGAAAATCCTAAAAAAAGCTTCATTCACAACAACGCGCATAAAATAAATACGAACAGTATGGCTGAACTCGCCACGCAAGAGGTGAAACTCTTCGGTAAATGGTCGTTCGACGACGTCGAGGTACGTTTTAGCGAAATTCGTGCATATCTTTGTTCTCGCGTGAGTAGGAAAGTGCGAGATTTCCGATACTTTTTCCTCTCTCTAATGTTTAGGCGAGATGTTTAGAGAGGGACGAGCTTTTTTTGTGCGCCCAATTTTTCACGATGAGGCGAAGGAAAATCAGCGCGCATATCGATGAGTATGAAAACGATGCGAAGTAAAACGGGAACAGTTCAGATTCGCATCGCGCGGTGATACTCTCTCTGCATCAAAACGAAACGTCGAATCGTTTGCTTTTGTTCAGGTCTTTTGTCCTCGCGTCTTTGCGCAAAATTCATCGCGCAAGACCCTCGTCTTTTCGGGGGGTAGCCCTGGGAGTTCTTTTCGGAGTGGTTTCCTCCCGTGTACTCACTTTTCGCGTCTTCTTTAAACTCTCGAACTTCTTTCTTCAAATAAACAACAGATCAACGACATCTCTTTAGAAGATTACATCGCGGTGAAACCAAAATATGCCACCTTCGTCCCGCACTCTGCCGGTCGATACGCGGCGAAACGATTTCGAAAAGCCCAGTGCCCGATTGTGGAACGCATCGTGAACTCGCTGATGATGCACGGACGCAACAACGGTAAGAAATTAATGGCGGCGAGAATTGTCAGACACGCGATGGATATCATCTTCTTATTAACGGACCAAAATCCATTACAAGTGGTTGTCGATGCCATCATCAACGCTGGACCGAGAGAAGACGCCACGCGCGTCGGCTCCGCCGGCGTCGTTCGAAGACAAGCGGTGGACATCTCCCCGTTGAGAAGAGTCAACGACGCCATTTACTTGTTGACGACGGGCGCGAGAGAAGCCGCGTTCAGAAACGTCAAGACGATGGCGGAATGCTTAGCGGATGAATTGGTGAACGCCGCGAAAGGGAGCTCGAACTCGTACGCGATTAAGAAGAAGGACGAGTTGGAAAGAGTCGCCAAGGCCAACAGATAATACTTTTTACACGCTATATATTCGCTTGTCGTCGCGCAAAAAGCCAAAGAGACTCTTGTTGAAAGAGAGAATAAGAGAGAGAGAGAATTTGAGGAGATGCATCGAGAAAAGCGATATGTAAAGTATTATACATGTGTCTATATAAATATACTGGAGGGGGGTGTCAACAAATAGCAGAGAGAGAGAGAGAGAGTGAATAAGTGAGTTTTAATACAATTAAGTAAACTAGGAATCAAGATGAAAAACGTGTCTGAAAATCTCTTCATTTCTTCACCCTTTTGCGCACAAACAACACACTCTATATACATAAAATAGTACTAATAATGTCGGACGACGAAGCGGTGGATGCGGTGCATCGTTTACCGCACGAAATGTACGAGCGATTAGGGTCCGTTACTGGTGGTGGATTACGTTTTAACATCGTTTCGGATGCGCACAAAAACACCTCGTCGTCGTCATCCGGCGGCGACGATATAAACCCAGTCGTGGAAACGTCCGTCCAACCGCGCGCGAATCAAATCTCTTCCTCGACGACGAACAGCAGCGAAGAGTACCAGTGCATAGAGTACACTCGAGACGGTTCTTTGTTCGCATCGATCGTCACTTCATCATCATCAGCGATGTGTGAGAACGACGAGGACGAAAGTGGTGGTCAGACTACGAGTAAAACGAATAAAACGAGTAAAACGAACGTCGTACTTTTCGACGGCGAAACGAACGCGGAAGTCACGAGAATATCCGAACAATTCGTCCAAGGCGCGAGTTGCGTCGCGTTTTCAAACACCGGGAAGTTTCTCTCGATATATCGCAAAGGCGCGAACCACGCCGGAGGGACCAAGGAGAAGAACTTATCCGTCTGGGAAATACCGAGTAAAGAGAACGACGAACCGAAGAAAGTGTTCGAGTGTTTCCAGAAGACGTTCGTGAAGCAAGAGTGGCCGTATTTGCAGTTTTCGAAGGACGATAAAGTGTGCGCGAGGTGCGTGACGAACGAGATTCAGTTTTACGACGCGGAGAAGTTCGAGGAGGAAAAGGAGGAGGAGGAGACGAGTAGTCTCGCGCGGTATCGGATTCCAGGGGTCGCGTTGGCGAGGTTGAGCATGAGCGAGACGAAAACGACGGTTGGGGTGTTCGTGCCGGAAAGTAAAGGAATACCCGGGTCGGTGAGGATTTACGAGGTGCCGGACGTGAAGAAGGAGAAGGGCGTGAGCGAACCGAACGCGGTGGCGAGAAAATCGTTTTTTAGAATTTCCGAGGTGGATTTGAAGTGGTCGCCGGACGGGTCGGCGTTGTTAGTGTGCGGGTATTGCGAAGTGGACGCGTCGAACAAAAACTATTACGGCGAATCCTCGCTGCACTTTTTAAAAGCGGACGGAAGTTTGGATTGTAAAGTGGACCTGAGCAAGGAAGGACCCGTGCACGACGCGCAGTGGTCGCCGACGAGCGAGAATTTCGCGGTGTGTTACGGGTTTATGCCGGCAAAATGTACCATTTTTGACGCGAAGAAGTGCGTGGCGACGTACGAGCTAGGCGCGGGACCGCACAACACCATTCGGTGGAACCCGTTCGGGAGATTTATCATGCTCGCCGGGTTCGGCAATCTTCCCGGCGACGTCAAATTTTATCATCGCTTGTTCGACGGGAAGTTTAAGCTGATGGGAAGCTGTCGAGCGGCGTGTTCGGTAACCGCGGAGTGGTCGCCGTGCGGCAGAAGGTTGTTAACGTCCACGGTTGCGCCGAGATTGAACGTAGATAACGGATTTAAAATTTGGCGATACAACGGCGAGTTATTGGCGCACGTAGAGAGAGAAAAATTGTACGAAGCCGCGTGGCGGCCGAGGAAAGAAGGCGCGTACCCGAGTTTAGGAATTTCAAAAAACAGTAAACGCGTCGAAGGTGGATCCGCGAGCGGTTCGGTGAATGCCATTCCGGAGAAACCCGCCGCGTTTGTCCCGCCGCATTTACGAAACAAAAGTGGCGGTTCGTCGACGTCTGGAATGGGAAGCCGATCAAACTCTGGAGGCAATTTTTCCTTAGCCACGGTTTCCGCCGAGGAAGCGAGAGCGGGAAAAGTGAAAGCGGCGGTAGATAACATAGCTAAGAAACAACAACAGTCTCAACAAAAACGAGTCATTCCGGGCGCCGAGCCGGTGGTGAATGAAACGGCCGCGCAAAAGAAGAACAGGAAGAAAGCCGAGGCGCGCCGCGCGAAAAAGTTAGCCGAGGAAATGGAGGCGAAGAATAAGGTGTAAAATTTTATATCATCATTTTAGAATATCTCGCGTATATCTTTATTCCTTTCTTCTAATTGTATGTATGCAGTAGTCTCTCTTTCTCTTTCTCTTTCTCTTTCTCTTTCTCTTCTTCTTCTTCTTCGCTTCAAGATAGTTCAAGTCGCGCGTTCTCTTTTTCCGCTACTTACGTTCTGGTTTCTAAAATTCATTGTTATTCTGATTTACACGCGCTTTTCTCTTTCCTTCTTTCTTTCTCTCCAAATCAATCTTCATCTCAAACGCACGAAAGTGATTTACGCCAAGTATCTGAACTTCATTTTATCGTCCGGATCTCTTTCGATGTACTCTTGATCGATGGCTTTTTCAATCATTTTCTTCACTTTCTTCACTTCGGGCAAGAACAATTTCTTCAACGAGTTGACCACTTCCAGCTGTATATCTCCGTGTTTCATCGTCTTTCTCGACTTCATCACGCGGACAACCGCGGCTAAAATCGTTTGGTCTCTGTCTTGGTCGACGATTTCGTTCACTTTTTTACGATCGACTTTACTCATTTTCGGAATTTTAATTTTTCTCGCCTTGTCCGTGAAGTCGTCGTTAAAAGTGATGACGTCCAAAGCGTTGATGGTGCGTTTCTTTTCGTCCGGGTTCGCCGGCTGGTGTTTTAAAAGCTTAAACTTGGAGAACATAATTGCCGGGAGTTCCTCGCGTAAATCATCAATCCCGACGCCCATTTTCTCGCAAATTTCCTCCACTTTCAACGAATCAAACTCTCGAAAGAGCAACAAGATGGACGCTTGCAACGTCGAACAGGAAATTTCGATTGGCTTTTGCGCGAACTTGATGTTCAACGTGACGCCCGAACCGGCGCCGAAAATCCACGTCAACTTCCTAGATGCGTACGTGTTCTCGTAAAACTCTTCGTACTTTTTCACGCACTCCGTCAACTCTTCCGGTAACGTCATCGCCATCACCGTGTACGTCGGCCAAGACCCGTCTGCTAAGATGGTGACATTCATGTCCGTTTTCGGCATCGGCTCGTTGTTCTTCGCGCTTTTTTCTTTCAACCACTCCACGTATTTCGGGTTGTTTTCTTTCGCCATTTGAATATCGCTCACCATGGATTCCATCTTCATCGTAAACTGCGCGCCGTTGCATTGTTTCAGTTTCGATAAGAGAGATCTTTCCAAATCTTCGCTCGCCGATTGATCTTGCAACAAACGCGTGGCGAGTTTTTGTTTGGCGATTTCGGCGAACAAGTCCTTGTCCGAGATGTACGCGAGAAGCTTGACGATTTTCTCCAAGTGATCTTCGATGACTTCGTCCGTTAACTTTTCTTTCCCACCTTTCTTCAAAACCGAATGGCAAAAGTTCGCGAGTAACTCCGCGATGGTCACTTCGCCGATGCTCTTGTTGCAGAAGCGTTCAAACGCGTCTTTGAACGCGCGTTGGAAAACCACGTCGTCGTTGAAACACTCGGAAACGAACGCGATGTACTTGTCGTGACACTTGATGATGTCTTGAACGAACGACTGTTCGACCGTAGACGGCAACGCTTGTTGCTTCCCGCTTACCGTGCCTTCCTCGTTGATGCTTTGCGTCGCCATCTCGACGAGTTCCAAGCCTCGCTCCGTGACGTGATCTTTGAACGCCTTGGCGATCGGATCGACGCCGTTTGGAATGCGCGTGAACAAGCGAAACAATCTCGCCAAATCCTCTTTTCGGTCGTTGTTTAACAACCACGAAACGCCGCTGCCTTCCTTCTCCAGAAGCTTCGTTTCGTGTTCGGCTAAAATTTCGTGCTCGATTTTCGACATGAGTTTCGGCTCCGTCGACGGGTGCAAATAATGCTGCACTCGATCTTTTTCCATGTCCAAACACCCTTCCGCTAAAACCAAATAGTTCGGGCACGACTCTTCTTCTATCCAAACTGCGGCTTGTCTTTTGTAATGCGCCGCGGTGACGTTTAACATCGGCGTCTCAAAATCCAACTCGTACGCTTGCAACGGCTCGCTATTCGGATCCGAACCCATTTGGACGAAAATAGACACGATGGATTTCACCAACGCGCGGTCGATTTGTTCGCCTTCTCTCTCCTTATCGATCAACGTCAACGTCGCGTCTTTCATCGCCCCGGCTAACGTTTTGTACACTCTGTCCCGAAAGCACGTCATCCCGACGTCTTTTAAACTCGCGTACGAGTGTCTGGCGATGTAATACCGATCCAAATAGTTGAAGAAGCGCGACATCCATCGAACCATGATGTCGTGATTTTTCCACCTCAAGTCCAACTCTCTCAGTAAAAACTCCCCGGACCTCGATTTCAGCGCCGGTATGCACACGCTGTCGATGTACTCCTCGAACACTTCCTTGTATTTTTTATACAGCGCTTCCGAGTAGTCGTGCGGCGGTTTTTGCGTGCACATGTCGTAACACGTCGTGTAATGAATCATAAACTCTTGCGCGTTGATTTCTTCAGCCACATTCCCGTTGTTCTCTCCGTTGTTCTCGTTGTTCTTCGAGGAAGGGTTGTCTAACAAGTTTTTCAGCTTTTGGATGCCGGTCTGTTGTTTAGAGAGAGAGAGAGAGAGAGAGAGAGAGGTGAGTAAACGTGTCAAACACATTTCAAAATCCGTTCCGAGAGAAGAGAGATCTCCGTTTCCGATCTCATTTTGTTGTTGTTGTTGTTGCATCTTCTTCGTAAACATGCAGACACACAAAAGAAAGAAAAAAGAAGAGAGAGAGAGAGAGAGAGAGAGAGAGAGAGAGAGAGAAACGAACGAACGAACGCGGTATAAAAAAAAGAGTAGTAAAAAGTAGGACGCGTACCTGTATTTTCTCCCACCCGGTCTTCAGATGGACCACTTCCTTGTTCGCGAGAGGCATTTGATTTTTCTTCTTTTTTCTTCCTCTGTTTTTTCTCTGAAGAATTTTTAAAAAAAGCTCTTCCCCTTTCTTTTGTTTTTTTTTTCCGTTTTTTTTTCTCTTTTCTCTCTCTCATTTTCAAGTCTCCTTTCGTTCGTGTGAGGAACTTTTTTGTTGTTCTTCGTGTCTGTGCTTTTTTTTTCATCAGAGAGAGAGAGAGAAAAGAGAGGTGAAATGTCTCTCTTTCTCTCTCTTCAAGAAACACTTTTTTTTTAAGAGCAAAAATCAGACACAACAACAACAACAACAACAACAACAACAACAACAACAACAACAGTTATAAAATATTTATATCGTCATTTAGTAGCACACACACTTCATTCATATCATCGTTTATTAAACGACAAAAGAAGATAAAAGAACGAAGAAGAAAAAGGAGGAGGAGAGCATAAAACAGAGAGAGGCGTTGTTTCTTTCCCTCCGATTCTTCTTCTTCTTCTTCTTCTTCTTCTTCTTCGTCGTCGTCCAACGACTTGAACGCTTCGCGCGCGCTTCGTTTGAGAGAGACCGAATTCGAGTAAAAAATTACGCCACGCTCCTTTTACGAGACGAAGAGACCGACGAAGATGACGACGACTTTGAAAGATTTTGATCGTCCTCTTCCTCCTCTGCGAGAAGAAGAAGATGAAGAAGAATGTGAACAAGTTCACGCGAGTCGTGCGGTGTTAGGCGTGACAGAGGAAGAGCCGACGATTCAAACGACGACGCGAAACGAATTCCTTTCAGAAGAAGGAAAAGAAGAAAAAAGAGATATTTTTCTCGAAAATACAACCGACGCGACGAGTACTCCTCCAAAGAAGAAGAAGAAGGAAGAAGAAGAAGTTGAAGAAGTTAAAGAAGAAGAGCACAGAACACATGCAAATCCGATTCTTCTTCTTCGCGATGATGATTGGTTAGGCGCGCCGGACGCGATTGCATCGTCGCCAGAGACAGAGACGAAGACGCGAGGCGGAGTCGCCGAAACCATGCCGGCGCGGATGGAAACGGAAGAAGAAGAAGAGAAGAAGAAGAAGAACGATGATGATGGGAGTGATGATGCGAGTAAAAAACGGAAATTAGAAGAAATAGAAAACGAGGAAGAAGAAGAAGAAGAAGAAGAAGACGTTCTGATCGAGACGAACCACCGACGCGTTTTCTTGAGCGATGCGGGACCGGAACTGGTTCACCTGAAAGAAAACGACGTCGGGTACGAGTGGCTTTGTGCGGATATCTGGGTCCGAACGAAAGTTTGGCACGCGACGACGACGAACGAGAAGCGAAGAGCGTTGGAATTTCGAAGGTTAGACGAAAAGGGGGAGACGGTGCCGTTTCCGTCGTGCTCGAGGACGGGGGAGTACGAACACGGGACGTCGGCGGCGTCGTTGCGATCGAACAACGCGGTATATCGATTCATCGAGAGGAATAAAGAGGCGTACGAGAAAGGCAGAATGGTCGGACAGATAGTCAAGCGAAGGATTGCGAAAAAAAGCGACGGTGAGCACGAACGAGGAGTCGCTTTCGCGGATCCGAAAGATTTAGAAGAGATGGAGAGAAAAGGGAAGAAGAAGAAGATGATGATGAAAGAGAAGGAACCGGCGGCGGCGAAAACCGAGAAGCGAACGACAAAGTCGACGACGGCAAAATCAAACGAGAAACATAGCAAAGAAGAGAAGGACGTCGCAAAATCATCGACGCGGTGTAGCATTCGAACAAATCACGCGACGGTTTCCACCGAAGAGGATCCTCCAGACCCGGTGAAGAAAGGAAGCATTCAGCGAGAGTTGACGCACGTGTTCGCGGATATTTGGGGCGTTCGAATCGGAGCGGAAACCAGGAACGATATCGATTTTCTGCGCTTGGACGCGAACGGCGAGCACATGAACTTTCCAAACTGTAATCGAACGGGCGAATATCGCAAAGGCGAATCGCAATCAAAGCTGAGATCGTATAAGTCGGTACTTTTATTCATCAGGAGGAATTTAAAAGCGTACAGAAACGGCAAGATGTCGCCAAAGTCTGCGCTCATCGCATCGAAGACGGCGACGACGACGACGACGATAACGAAAAAGAAGACATCAGTCGGCATACAAACGACAGAGATGGACGACGAGAGAGAAGATAAAGATAAAGAGACAAAAGCCCAAAACTCGCCGTCTTTGCCACCTCATCTGCCGCCGTGGGAAGGAAGAGAACCGCCGACGGTGACCGTCATCGGCGCCGGCCCAGCTGGTTTGAGCGCGGCGAAACTGCTTCAAAACCACGGATTAAAAGTTGTCGTTTTAGAATCGCGCGATCGCGCGGGAGGGAGATGCTGGTCCTACGACATGAAAGCGCTTCCTGAACACGATTTACCGGCAATCACGGTCGATCTTGGCGCGGCGTACGTTCACGGGTGTCACACGTTCAACGTGCTGTACGTCATCGCGCAAGAGAATAAGATCAAGCTCGATCAATCGAGCGGCGGATACAGCGCCGGTTGGGGCGAATACGCGCCGTGGTACGACATCACAAAAGGTGGACGCATTAAAGAACGCGATGTGAAAAACGCGTTTCGTATCGTTCGAAAAGTCGAGGAGTGTATGTTCTCAGAAGCGCGCGAAGACGCGATCAAGTCTGTTCAAGCCGCGGACGAATGGGAACGAGAGAAGAAACAAAGACGAAGTAACGGTTTATACGGCGTAAACGGCGAGCGGGCTGCAAAAAACATGAGCACGGAGACGCTTCTTTTCGTCGCTCCATCGTCCGCCAAAGAAGAAGAAGAAGAAGAAGATAAAACCAAGGCGACCGACCCGTACTCTTCGCATTCGGAAGATTTGAGATTCGCGTACGGCGAAAGTTTGTACGAAACCAAACGGCAGCATCTGCTCGAGGAGAAATCTTCCGCGCCGCCACCGCCACCGCCAACCGCGACTGACACGCTCATCCTTTCTAACGAACGCCGCGCGAATGAAATCAAAAACACCGACGAACCGATCGAAGACGCTTTCAAACGAGCGTACGAGTTGTATTTTTCCGATAAAGATATGAAATATCAAATGCCGCGAGAGGACATCATCGAGAGCGTCAAGACGATCAACTGGGGATACGTCGCGCCAACGTCGCAAGTGTCCACGAACATCGTGCGCACATTTTATCGCGAGAGAGTCCAAGCCGAAGAAACGTTAGAGGCGGATAAGAATAAAATCGTCACCAACGTCGAGGCTAAAAACGGTTGGATTTACACGACGACGAGTACGCCTCCTCGAGAAGAAGGAAACGAAAGAGAAAACGACGACGACAAAGAAGAAGAAGAAAAAGTAGTAATAGAAGAGAAAGCTCGAGACGCGCCCGAGAAGAAGAATGTGAAGAAGAAGAAGAAGAAAACGCAGAAGAATGTAAAGGAACCGAAAGTAGCGACGAGGAACGTGAAAAACAAAGACAACGGCGGAGAGGACTTGGAGTTTAAAGGATCGCTCGGCGACGGGTTAGTCGTCGGCGGGTATCGCGAGTTGTTGATTAATCGAGCGGCGGAAGGTTTAGACGTTCGTTTCGAAAAGAAAGTTCGAAAGATTCACGAAGTTGCAAATACGGAAGAGAATACGCGGCATTTGTCCACCAGCGACGGTTGTGTCCTCACTGATACCGATGCGAGTGCGAAGAAAGAGAAAGAAGCAGAAGAAGAAGACGTTGGAATGAAAATATATTCGGATGTGGTGCCATCCTCGTTTTCAAACGAGAATGCAAAAGATGTGGGTACGACGACGAAGACCGAGGACGACGACAAAAGTTTACTCTATCGAAAGAAAAAATGCGTCGTCGAAACTGAATCCGGTGAACAGTTTCAAAGCGATTCCGTCGTCTGTACCGTCCCTCTCGGCGTGTTACAACGCGACGTCATTGATTTCCATCCGTCTCTTTCCGCTAAGAAACAAAGAGCCATCCACGCCGTCGGCATGGGCACCGAAAATAAAGTTATATTGCGATTCGCGCAGAAGTTTTGGCCAAATTTTAAATACATACAGTGCAACGACTACCGATATAGGTTTCTAAATTACGAACCGTTTGGGAAGAAGGGCACGATTGTCGCGCATTGCGCGCCGCCGTACGCGCACGAGTACGAAAATCAAACCGACGAAGAGATTGTAGAAACCGTGTGTAAAGTCATGCAAACTATGTTTCGAGTGAAACCAGAGATGATGCCAAAACCAGTCGATTATCTCGTCACGCGATGGCTTCAAGATGAAAACTCATTCGGCGCGTACTCGTACATGAAAGTTGGCGCGACGTACAGCGACGTCCGCGCGTTGTCCGAACCCGAATTTGAAGCTAAAACGTTATTCTTTGCCGGCGAAGGGTGCTCGATATCCGGCGCGCAGTGCGTCCACGGCGCCGTTTTGAGTGGACAAGAGCAAGCGTGCAAAATCCTTCAACTCGGCAACGTCGACATCAATCCAGATTTGGCGTTGGGTAAACGCGTCGGCATCCCCGCCGACGCCACGCGCGAATGGATGCAATGTTCCAAGTGCTCGAAATGGAGAAAACTTCCCGAGCTCGTCTTCCCGGACGAGTTGGAAGAAAAGTGGGAGTGTTCTTATGGAGGCGTTTGGAACGAGAAGTTGGAACGGCTAGGTTGCGGTGCCGCGGAAGATGAAGACGATAGCGATAGCGACTCGTAAAAGCCCGTTTTGGTGACGAGGCGGCGGCGGCGGCCTTCGTGTTTCTGTTTCTGTTGTTGTACTACTATTTCACAAATACTCGTAACAATGAAAATTAAATATCTCGTCGTACAAAAAAAAATGACCTCATTTAAAAGCTTCACCTCCTGAGTTCATACCGGAACGCTTCTCAAGGTGGGATCTTTTCACGTCTCGCTTTTCGCGATTCTTTCTCGCCCATCTTCTCCTCCTCCTCCTTCTCGTCGTCGTCGGCGGCATCGTTGTGCGCTTTGCGTCTTTCTGCATTTTTCAAACCGCGAACGCGCATTTCTTTTTCTTCCCTGCGAGTGTTGAATTGTCGAAGCGATTCGAGTCGAATGGCTCTTCGTTGAAGTTTTTTTTTACGATCGTGGCACAGACGAATAATGAAAACGCGCGATCTCTCGCACGCGATCTCTCGTTTTGCGCGCTTTCTTCGCGCGTCGTGTCCGTGCAGAACGCGGTGCGTGCGTCGTCCCGTTCGTTTTGAAACTGAATCCACGCGAGCGAGCGAGAAGCGCACACGAATTTCCTGGACTCACATCAAAAACACTCGTTCTGATTTTATTTGAATACAGAAAGCCCTTCCCAATACAGTACAGGGTGGCACATTACGAAGTTTGATTTCTCAACGAGAATCTCTGCGTTGAAAACAATGGGAGTCTTAAGATCGAGCTCGTGCAAAAGACAACACAGTAAATGGGCATCGATGCTTGCGCTGTTTGTTTTTAAAATACTCGTGTATTCTGTGAGCGCATATAAAGAGTTTCCGATAAAACAGTCCGCAGAAGGCAACATAACTGTAGCTGGAAATCACACGCTGATAAACTCTCGAAATGTAAAGATTCACGGCGATCTCTGGTTGAAAAAAATCGGAAACGGAGGCGCATATTTGGTGAACGAGCTAAGAAGCATAGTCAACAGCACGACTACTCTTAAAACAACTCTCAAACCACTGGTCCTCTTGATGGAACCAGCAGCAGGGTGTAACGAAACAAACGCACTCTCCGTCCGCTTCAATTTTACCACGAATGCGTTTTATCAGTGCGATGAATAATACGTTTGAATCGCGTTCCAGCTTCAATGGCTTTTTGGATCGTTGGGACGTATCCAACGTGAAAAATATGACG
>JACLAB010007649.1_pt1 | contig 20989 bp, 10 predicted proteins | sample 8027921 | NCBI WGS metagenome assembly JACLAB01 (sample SAMN15725117, study PRJNA655200) | protist metagenome | isolation source: fluorescence activated cell sorting (FACS) single amplified genomes of... | place: USA: West Boothbay Harbor, Gulf of Maine | collected 2000-07-19
CGCGTGATCCTGCGAAAATCACCCATCCAGTGAAGACGTTGGAGGATAAATTCGAGCTCTTACCGGCGTTTTTGAAGGTTAGAGGATTGGTTCGGCAACACATTGACTCGTTCAACTACCTCATCAACGAGGAGATAAAAAAGATTATACACGCCAAGGCGAATGAGCGCGTGACGTGTGATAGTGATCCGACGTTTTATTTGAAGTATACGAATATACACGTCGGTAAGCCGAGCGTGGAGGAGGATTATGTTGTGGAGGAAATAACGCCGCAGCAGTGCCGGTTGAGAGACATGACGTACGCGGCTCCGATTACGGTGGATGTGGAGTACACGCGAGGGAAGGAGATTGTGACGCGAACGTCAAAGAACGGCGTAGGTGGGGTTGTGATTGGGCGTATTCCGTTGATGTTGCGGTCATCAAGGTGTGTTTTGACCGGGAAGAGTGAGGATGAATTGGCGCGCTTGGGCGAATGTCCGCTCGACCCTGGTGGATACTTTGTCGTCAAGGGTGTCGAGAAGGTGATTTTGATCCAGGAACAATTGAGTAAAAATAGAATTATCATAGATGTGGACAACAAAGGTGAGATAGGCGCTTCGGTGACCTCTTCCACGCACGAGAGAAAGAGTAAAACGAACCTCGTGGTGAAGCATGGCAAGTTGTACTTGAGACACAACACATTTGCGGATGATATTCCAATCATGATTGTTCTCAAGGCTATGGGCTTGGAAAGCGATCAAGAGGCCATACAAATGATCGGAAGCGATCCAGCGTATGCGTCGTTGATGGGGCCTACGTTGCAAGAGTGTCAAGCGTGTGGAATTTTTACTACGCATCAGGCTTTGGAGTACTGCGGCGCCAAGGTACGCGTTGTAAAGATGCACACCGCGCGGCCAGGGGTGAAAGACTTTCGCCGATCACGCGTAGACGAAGCGCGTGATATTCTGGCTGGCGTGGTTCTTGCGCATGTACCCGTGGTGGCGTATGATTTTAGACAAAAGTGCGCGTACGTTTCCATTATGATTCGTCGCATTCTCAACGCTATTATCGATCCCACTCAAATTGACGACAAGGACTACTATGGTAACAAACGTCTTGAGCTTGCGGGTCAACTCATAGCTCTGTTGTTTGAAGATTGTTTCAAACGTCTCAACGCAGATTTAAAGCGCCAAGCCGACGCGGTGTTATCCAAGGCGAATCGTGCGACGCAGTTTGACATTCTCAAGTGCATTCGACAAGATACATTAAGCAATGGTTTAGAGCACGCAATCTCAAGCGGAAACTGGACTGTGAAACGTTTTAGAATGGAGCGTAAGGGCGTCACGCAAGTTCTCAGTCGTTTGAGTTTTATCAGCGCCCTCGGTATGATGACACGTATCACGTCTCAATTTGAGAAGACGCGTAAAGTATCCGGTCCGCGGGCGCTGCAACCGTCTCAATGGGGCTGTCTTTGCCCGAGCGACACTCCAGAAGGGGAGTCATGTGGGTTGGTGAAAAATCTCGCGCTCATGACACACGTCACTACGGATGATGAAGAAGAACCGTTGCGAAGGCTCGTTCACGCCTTGGGCGTCGAGCCCTTGACGTGGCTCGCCGGTGGTGAAATGCATTCTCCTCGAGGCGCGCACGTACTCATGAACGGTTCTTTGCTCGGTGTGCACGCGCAACCCGAAGCATTCGCGCATTCTTTCAGAAAACTTCGCCGCGCTGGACGCATTGGTGAGTTCGTTTCTGTGTACACCGCCGATGGATGCGTGTACATTTCATCCGACGGCGGGCGAGTGTGCCGTCCGCTCATAATTATTGAGCGCGGCGAGCCTTTGCTTACTCAAGAACATCTTGACGAGCTCAAGGATGGACATCGCACATTTAATGATTTTTTACGCGAGGGCTTGGTAGAGTACTTGGATGTGAATGAGGAGAACAACTCGTACATTGCATTGTACGAAGACGAGGTGAATGACGAGACGACGCACTTGGAAATTGAACCATTTACGTTGCTCGGCGTGTGTGCGGGTATCATTCCTTATCCTCATCACAACCAGTCTCCAAGAAACACCTATCAGTGCGCGATGGGTAAACAAGCGATGGGCAACATCGCGTTCAACCAATTGAATCGCATGGATACATTGATGTACTTGTTGGTGTACCCACAAAAGCCGATTGTCAAGACAAAGACTATTGAACTCATTGGATACGATAGGCTTGGAGCTGGGCAGAATGCGACTGTTGCTGTGATGTCTTATAGCGGATACGATATCGAAGATGCAATCGTCATGAACCGCGCCTCACTCGATCGAGGTTTCGGTCGGTGCACGGTGCTACGTAAGTACGCCGCGCAGGTGAAAAAATATAGCAACAGAACGATGGATAGAATTGTCGGACCGGGTGAGTCCGATCGTGCCAATCAAACTGGTCGTATGCATCTTTTAGACGATGATGGTATTGCTGCAGTCGGCGGACGCATCAAACCGGGTGACATTTATGTCAACAAGCAGACGCCGATTAATACCCGTGACCCGATGGCCAATCCGCACGCGATGCCAGACGGTATGTACCGAGATAATCCACTGTCATATAAAGGTCCGGCGGGTGAAACTGCGATCGTGGACAAAGTTCTTCTTACGATGACCGATGAAGGCCAGTTCAATATCAAGACTTTGGTTCGACAAACTCGCCGCCCAGAGGTTGGCGACAAGTTTTCGTCGCGGCACGGTCAAAAGGGCGTTTGCGGTATCATCTTGGATCAAGAAGACTTTCCGTTTAGCGAACGCGGCATCACGCCAGATCTCATCATGAACCCGCACGGATTTCCGTCGCGTATGACTGTGGGTAAAATGATTGAGCTCTTGGGTGGCAAGGCGGGTTTAGAAAGCGGACGGTTTCACGACGGTACAGCGTTTGGCGGCGACACCGTCGAATCCATTCAGGAAACTTTGGTCGCTGCTGGATATTCATACAAAGGCAAAGATATGTTGCACTGCGGCGTGACTGGGGAAGCGATGGAAGTGAACATATTTATGGGTCCAGTGTACTACCAAAAGCTCAAACACATGGTACAGGATAAAATGCACGCTCGCGCTCGCGGTCCTCGAGTCGTGCTCACGCGCCAACCGACCGAAGGCCGCGCACGCGACGGTGGTTTACGTCTCGGGGAAATGGAACGCGACTGTCTGATCTCTTATGGTGCATCTCAGTTAATCCTCGAACGTTTGATGATTAGCTCGGATCAATTCGAAGCACAAGTCTGCACAAAGTGCGGTTTGCTCGGATTCCAACATCACATCACCGGGAAAAACGCGTGTACGCTCTGCAAGACCGAAGCCGAAGTCGCTACGTTAAAGCTTCCGTACGCGTGCAAATTACTATTCCAAGAACTTCAAGCGATGAACATCGCTCCACGCCTCAGTCTAACCGAGGCTTAGTTTGAAACACGTTGTAAAAGAATTGAAAAGTTTTAGCCACGGACCGCGTCAGACATTTTGACAGCTCAGCGCCACCGACGCGCAAGCCTCACACTTTTGCGCGCAGCGGGCGACACGCTCGGCGCCCGCGTCGCGCGCGACGCATTCATTGCGCTTGTGTCGACTTTCGTCATCGCCCGTCGACGCGCGCATCGACGTCATCGTCATCGTCAGTCGTCTGTCGGCCGGTCGCTGACTGCGTGCCAGCGCACTCGGTCGCGTAGCTCGCGATGTCGTCGTCGTCGTCTACGTCGTGTACGGGCGCAGCGTGCGTGCGATTCGCGACGACGGATAGAGATATATATGTAGGGTACGTGCGTGACGCGATTCGCGACTCGACGCGGCGCGCGCGACGCGGCGCGTGCGCGCGGCGAGCTTGAGAAGTGGTCGTTTGGTTTCCCACGCATGTAGTCGACGGTTTATAGCGCGCGGTTGTGCGTCGAGCTCGACTGACGTGTGCTTCGTGTGACGCACAGTTTATCAATCTATTTCGGTATTGCCATCGCCGGGTTGCTGCTGTTTGGTGGCGGTCGGCACGTGATGCCTATTTATTTCGGACGCCTGCGGCTGCGGAACCTCACCGCGCCTCCGCCGCCATTTATGCGCACTTATCACGATGCGACGAAGAAAGTGGGATGTGTGCGGCGAACGATGTCGTATTATTTTGGATGGATCCCACACGTGTTAAACGTGGACGATAAGACGCTGATTGCGACGGCTGGTTTAGACGCGTTTGCGTTTTTGCGCGTATGTCAGTTTGGACTGCAGCTGTTTCTACCGTTGACAATTTTGTCCCTGACGGTGTTGCTTCCAATTCACATACACGGAACAGATTTGCAAAGGCAGCATGAGGAGTACTTGCTGGGGACAAACTCGACCGAGGCGTCAGCGTTGAGCGGGTTATTGTTGACCACGGTGGCGAATTTAGAGCCCGGACTGGATATATTTTGGTTGCACTGCGTGGTACTGTGGGTCGTTATTTGGTACACGACGTGGTTGCTGACGCAACACACGGCAACTTTCGTTGTCTTGCGCACGCTGTACTTAACGACGCGAGGTGATACCAATCTTTGGCGCGCTGTGCACCAACCGTCGTCCGTGATTGAACAGCTCCTCATGCAGGGCGCAAATCAGAGCGCGGAAATTGATTCAGAAGAGTTGAAGCGATTTAAAAGTGCTGATTCTGACGATATCGCCGTGGTGCGCGATGCTCTTGCCGAGATGGATGAATTAGAAGAGGAAACATCGCCTACGCTTTTATCTGATGCCGTCAAGACGACGAGAAGTATTCTGAGTTCAATCACAACCAAGGCGGACAGAATCGTGCACTCGGTGAAATTTCTAGACAGGGAGGGCACGCAGGAAACAGCATCTAGTCCAACTTTAGTTCACCCAGGTGAAGGTCCAGATGATGCGAATGTGAAGTCCGTCAAGGTCCCTTCGCTTTCGACTAAACTAACTTCAATGATGAGCTCACCTCATTTGACGCCAGCGACGACGTCCACTCGACGCCTCACGACGCCGCCAATGGAGTCAAAAAATATAGCTCAAACGTTGAAGGGTGCAGGTGTATTGAAACCGTCGTTAACGACGCCTCGTTCATCAGAGACTGAAAAGGCGAGCACATTTCGAACGCGTCTTTCAACGCCGACGTCTGCGGAGCTGTCTCGAGACGGCCCACTGACACCCGTTCTCGGCGGCACTAGAACTGGTGACGCACCGTCGTCATCGGGCGCGCGCAAGAGCATACGAGAGCCAGGTCCAGTCACAGAGTCGTTTCAGAACACATCGGATTCGATTGACGACACATTTGATTTGAGCATCAACCCGCCTACGTCCGAACCTCCAACAGCGAACGCGCGCCGTGCGAGAAAATTAAGACTAGGCTCTTTTGGCTCGCTTGGACAAGTGCCGGCGTCGGTGAGTCAAGCGTTGCAAAATGAGCAGACAGGTTTGCACAAGGCGACGTCCGTTGAAGATCTAGCGAAAAAGCAACTCATGGCGTCGGTGATGATTCGAAACGATGGTGAACTCGCTACCGGCTCGTTTGATCTCGCGGAATTAACGAGTCCCGCGGCTTCGCCACGAAGAACCAAGCATCGTCGCGCGCCGACAAGAGAAGATATCATAATGGCTGGCGACGTTGCGCTGACGCCATCCGTAAAGCGCGCATTAGCTCGCGTCAAATCATTAGAGGATGCTGGCGAGAACGTGCGAGTAGGAGGTATGGGTGAAACTGGCGTGCAAGTCAGAGCAGAAACAGCCATTGCGCACGAATGGTGGTGCGGTTTAGAGATTACGAGTGAGCACGCCGATAGTCGCCGCACGCACAAAAGCAGGCAATCAGAAACGGCGAGTGCGCCCCCAGTAGAGCAAAAGATGTCCTCTGGCGCCAAAAGCAGTCCACGAAATTTAGAGGATGCATTTTCGGCCATTGAAAACGAAGACGTTGATCCTTCATCTCCGGTGACACGCGCTTCACAGCAGTGTGGTGATTATTTGAGTGACGCGCCCGCTGCGGTTCCAGATGTTACAAGCGCGCGCACAGTAAATGCTTACGACATTCGTACGAAACAAATCGTGAGCGTTTGGGCGGCGAGTTACACCGTGCTCATTACTGATATCCCTTTTGTTCGCGGCGTCAACGAGAACGGCGAAGAGGTGCGCGTAAGAGGTTTGCGCGAAGTGGAAAGCACGCTCGAATACATTTTTGGCGACGAGTTCCGTGGATTGATTCCAATCTTCGATCACCGACCCGTCGATGCGCTGTTGGATAGCCGAGATGCGACGCGGAATTCCATCGCCAAAATTTTAATGACTCTCGCACGTGAGGGAATTTTACCGCAAACAAATACGTACAAGGACGAAGCGTGCGAGTGGAAATTTGGTGCAAACACGCACATGGCTTCGTACGTGAAATTAGGCTATAACTGGGACGTGTTTGAGGATCTGTTCAAAGATGTTTTAGAACCACCAAAGGGCATCAAATCACTCCCTTTGCCGGAGCAGCTGCGCGTATTAGAAGTACAGCTGCGAGCCATCGATGAAGCCGTGGTGACGGTGCGAAAGAACACGTGGGAAGGTTCTCCTGGTCCATCGTGTTTTGCTGTGTTTGAAAATCAAGTAGCCGCGAGTACAGCGGCGCAGTGCGTGATTTCGCGCGCCACCAACCGCGTGTACAGAGCGTTTCCGGCGCCAGGACCAGACGATGTAAACTGGCAAACACTTCTGAACAAGACTGAGGATAACCGCGTGAATGCCATGATGGCGTGGCCATTCATCTTGGCTCTCATTTTCTTCCCAACTGGTATGTTCGCCACTATTGTGACGAGCGTTTGCCAAGTGCAGAGTGATTCGAGCACAGCGGATATTACGGGATTTTTAGATTGGTATTGTTCAGACGACGCCAAGGTGTACGCCGGTTTGATTTCAGGTGTACTGCCACCCGTTTTGCTCACGCTCTGGGAAGTATTTGTGATCTCGTTTTACATGCTTTATTTAGTGCAAAAGCAAAATGCTCACGCGTCACTGTCGGCAACAGATAGACGATTTCTACGTTTCTACTGGATATGGTCTCTTATTAACGTATTGATTGGTGGTATTTTAGGGGGAGCATTTAGTTTGTTTCAGACGACGTTTACCGCAAACGTGACATTTGCCGACGTTCAAACGAATTTTGGACGCGTGCTACCCTTGAGCAGTAACTTTTTCTTACTATTCATAGTGTTCCGTGCCATTTATTTGCCCGTTCAGCGATTGTTACTCCCACATCCCGGGGCCATTTGCATGGCGGCGGATATTTTCTGGTGCCAAAGGCGGGGCAAATGCGCGAGAACGCCGCGGGATAAGACTCTTCTGTATTCCCCTCGAGCGGTACGTATGGGCCGTGAAATCGGAGTCTTCATGCTCGTTATGCTTTTGGGATTGACATTCGTCTGCGTCGCACCGCTCATTCCCCTTGCTGCCGTGGTGTTTTTCATTTCAAACTTTATCATTTGGCGATATCACGTGTTGTATGTGTACGAACGCGGCTATGAATCAAACGGTGCCGTGTGGTTCACCATTACGCAGCTCGTCATTCTCTCCTTGCTCATCTCGCAAACATTCGTGTCGTGCGTGTTATTCAGTAAGGAGGCGTACATTCAAGGCGCGGTGCTGTACGCGACGGTGCCGTATTACTTGTTCCGTTATTACGGCATATTAAGACGCAAGTATGGCGGAGCGAGTTGTTGGAGCGTTCCATTGAGCGAAGCCATGGCTGCACCGCCGACTGATTTCGGTGGTGAAATTTACACGCATGCCGCGTTACGTCCAGCCGCGGAAGGATGGTATCCAGATATTGGTAAGGTATGGCGCGGATATCCCGGCGTCACCGCCAAGAACAACTCGCGCTCCCGCGGCGACTCCCGCGGCTTCATCCATCTACTGTTCAAATCTCGTAGTTCGAAATACGACAAGGGCGCATAGTCAACGTCGCACCACCTAGATTATCCTAGCGCTGCATATTTAATACGCGATTCTGCATCCTCTAGCACTCCAAATCCGCTGTCCCAGCCTCGAGCAACTGTCGCGCGAGGGGGCTTTCGCGACGCTCTCGAACCCTCAATACGCGACACCTCTCGCGAGCGATGTTCACCGCCGCCACTACCGCGCGACCAGTGTTTCATACTACCACCGTCGCGCGTCGCACGCGTCAACGCGCATCGCACGCATGCCGTCCCGCCTTAAACGCGTCGCTTGCGTGCTCGCGCCCAGCGCTCGCTGTCCCAGCGCTCGTAGCTCCCAAACGCAATGCCGTGACCGCCGCGCGTCGCGCGCACCGATCCACCGTCGTGCACGCGTCATCGGATTCCTTATCAACGTCCACCGCGAGCGCTGGCGCGCAGCACGCGCAGTTGGCGCTCACAGTCGGGTCGTTATTCGCACTGGACAAGACGCTCGAGCACGCGTTATGCGCGGCGGGCGTGACGTTCCCGTCCGCGTTAGTGGGCATGTTCGCCACCTTGATCGTGCTATTAGCGGCTGAACGCATCGCGGGTGAAGATACAGCGAATGCTATGAAGGGTGCGTTCGCGCCGGCGCTGAGCTGGATCACGAGTTGGTTACCGGTGTTTTACGTCCCGTCGCTGGTGGTTATCCCGCTCGTCGTCACCAAGATTGCCCCGAGTGCGCTTGTGAAGGTGTTATCGATAATCGTTTTTGGGTTCATATCCACGATTGCATTTAGTGCGACGAGTGCGAGTGTGATTCGACAAGCGACGGGGACGACGATGTTACCAGTCGCTCCGGCGAAACCAGCGCCGCCGACGGAGGCGTACGTGTACAAGCTTTGGGGCGCGGTGTTCGTCGCCTCTGTCGTCGCCACGCTCGTTGGTGGCGCCAACGCGAGCGGCGCGAAAGTAGCTGCAATGGTGAGCGCCACAGTGTGCTCATTCTTGGTCGGTTCGTTGCCAGACATCAAGGCAAAGATGAATCCCATCGTGACGACGGCGGTGTTGACCAACGTCGCGGCGGCGGCGCTCGGCGCGCTAACGGGTGATGGCTGGATGAAAATGCTCAGCCTGTACCGTACGGGAGTTCCATTTGGACTGGAAACCATCGGTGGACTAGGTGCGGGCGATATCTTGATGACGTTCCTCGGGAGCGTGATTTTGAGCTTTGCGTTCAAGGTGTTTGAGGCGCGGAAAATCATCGTGCGTCACGCGGTGGAGATTTTTGGATGTCTCATTTCCACGTCGTTGTTCGGCATGTTTTCCACCGCGATCGCGGGCAAGTACTTGGGTTTGTCTGCAGCCTTGTCTGCCGCGCTGGTGCCGCGTTCGGTGACGGTGGCGTTGGCAATTCCAGTCACTACGCTTTTGGGTCATCCCGAAATGGTCCCCGTCACCGCGGCGGGCGTCGTCCTCACCGGTCTCATTGGCAGTTCTTTATGCGTTCCAATCTTAAATAAGATTGGCGCCAAGGATCCAATCACGCGTGGTATGGCCACTGCGGCGAGTGCGCACGGTTTGGGCACGGCGGCGCTCGTCGGCGGCGAACCGCAAGCGTTGCCATTCGCGGCTTTGGCGTACGCGCTTTCTGGCATCCTCGCGAGCGTCATCGCGGCGATCCCATTCATTCAATCCGCACTCATCGCTATCATCGCTTAAGCAACGTGGTTTTAATATCCTGTCTAATAACAATGTTCCTCTATGGCTACGCTAGCTACTTTTGTACAAAGACGCGCTGCATTTTTCGCTATCGCATCACCTCAAGAGGCGGCTGCTCGGTCGCTGCCCCATGCTTTTGAATGACGTAAAAGTCGAGCGGTACGTCTTCCGTTTCATCTTCCATGCCGACGCGTATAATGCTATTTGTTATCCGCGTCGTCGTCGCGTTCCAGCGGGTACCGTCGTTCAAAAGTTGGCGAAACGTGTCGGCGCCGCCGCGACTCGCCGGCGCCGGATTCACGATGAGCGCGACGCCGTTTGGATCCAGATACTTTGTCAACGCGCGAATGACGCCATGCGAGTGTGGTTCTTCGTGAACGACATCAGCGCCTAGAATTATGTCAAATGTCCCGAGAGCGAGTGACGGTGAGTCCGAGTCCGAGTCCGAGTCCGAGTCGTCGTCGGCGTTCCAATCGACAATTGCAGAACGCGTCTTTGCGTTGAACGCCGGTTGAAACTTCTTTTGCCTCTCTATATTATACCGCGCATTCACCACTGCATTATTATCGACGTCACTCAGCACTACGTCCCACCCTTCGTCGGGAAAGCTACATGAAAACGCCAAACCAGCAACCATGGCGCCGCCGCCGATTTCTAGCGCCGATGTCTCGCGTCCGCGCGCTCTCCCAAATGCCTGCACCCACGCCCGCACCTCTGGCCGAAACAGATATCTCCCGAGCGCAATAGACGAATGCCACACCATGGCGCTCACGCTCGGAAAACGGTCGTGCCGCGGCAAGCGTAAGCGCAGCGCCGTCGGCAAAGCGAGCGAGCCGACGGCGCACGCGACAAACGTCCCCGTCTGCACGAGCCCACACGCCGGAAAAGCCGCGCCGCTCGGGCACTGTTTCACGCACGTCGCGTACACATCGCCCGCACGTTCGCGAACATCCTCATCACCGTCTCTCGCGTGCACCAGCGCGAGCAGCGCCGCATCCGTCGCCGCGTTTCCGAGCGCGCACACCACCTCTTCATCCTCGAGTGCGCGCGCCTCAATCGCATCCAGCGTCGCCAGCGTGTCCTCTCGCACCCCAGCGCGCAAGGTGCGCGTCCAACATTCTGCGTCACGTGTGCGGCGCGCCTCAGCGGCAACCTCGTCCTCGTCGCTCGGGAGCACCGCGCCCATGAATGGCGCCCGCAGCTGCGCTTTTGCTGGTACGCTGCCACCCCACGTCGCCATCGTCCGCGAACGATCGCGCGATGCGACGAGGCGATGATTCGCGTCTGTATTAGGCGCTCACGCGCGCGAAGAGCGCGTCGGGCGGGCGCGAGTGCGCGCACGGCGCGCGATGCGCCAGCCGCCAAAACCGGATAAACCGCCACACATCGCCGCGCGCGTGCCGTATATTCGCACCGCCGACACGTCACACGCTCGACGAGTGCTCGTACACGCGAAACACGTGCGTTCTAGCTCGCCGTGAAGCTCGGCTGCGGTGCGACAGCGATATTCGGCAACGTCCACGGCGGCGTTTCATCGATACACTCTTTTTCTTTGAGTAAAATCGGCATCAGCAATCATGGCGGAAATACTCGAGAAGATTGCGTCGATCGAGCTCGAAATGAGCCGAACGCAAAAGAACAAAGCTACGGCATCGCACCTTGGGTCGCTCAAGGCAAAGTTGGCGAAACTCAGGCGCGATATCATGGAGCCAACCACGAAGGGTGGACCGAAGGGTGAAGGGTTCGACGTGACAAAGACGGGTGATTGCCGTGTCGGTTTGGTTGGCTTTCCGTCGGTTGGGAAATCGACGTTGTTGAACAAGTTGACTGGGACGTTTTCTGAGGCGGCAGCGTATGAGTTTACCACGTTGACGTGTATTCCTGGTGTTATTCGTTACCGGGGCGCAAAGGTGAGTCGAAAAAGCGCGCTCTCGCTCGCCATATTTTATTTTACGCTCGTATACAAGCTCGTCGTGACACTTTGATTGACTGACACGATCGTTTGTTCATTTGTTCATTTGCTCGTTTGCTTGCACGTAGATTCAATTGCTCGATTTACCCGGTATTATTGAAGGCGCGAAAGACGGCAAAGGTCGCGGGAGACAGGTGATTTCCACTGCTCGTACGTGCGACGTCATCGTCATCGTCCTCGACGCCGTCAAGCCCTTGACGCACAGAAAGTTAATCGAACACGAACTTGAGGGGTTCGGTATTCGTTTGAACAAAAAACCGCCGGCAATCACCTTTAACAAGAAGGATAAGGGTGGCATCGCGTTTACCCCCAACCCGAATGGCGAAACGACGTTTTTGGATGAAGAAACCGTCAAGAACATTTTGGCTGAGTACAAAATTCACAACGCCGACGTAAAGTTGCACGACGACTGCACCGATGAAGACTTGATTGATGTCATCGAAGGCAACCGTATTTACACCCCGGCTGTGTACGCTGTGAACAAGATGGATAGCGTCAGCGTAGAAGAGCTGCGTCTTTTAGAGGACATGAAAAACTACGTGCCGTGTTCGTCCGAAAAGGAGTGGAACTTGGATGGGCTTTTGGAAAAGATTTGGGACGCGCTCGAATTAGTTCGCGTGTACACCATGCCCCGAGGCGTGACACCGAACTTTGACGAACCCATCATCTTGCACAAGAGCGCGAGCACGGTGGAAGATTTCTGTAACAAGCTTCACAAGACAATTATGCGTTCTTTCAAGCACGCAATGGTGTGGGGCATGAGCGCCAAGCACAGACCGCAGCGTGTCGGTAAAGAGCACGTGTTACAAGATGAAGATGTGGTGCAAATCGTCAAGGCGCATTAAGAGGAGGGAACAATAATCACTTAGAGAATTAATTGCTATTACACTTCGTGTTGTCTAAAATCTAAATCTACTACACGCTCGCCACCTTACCACGACCACGACGAGAACACGTCATCAGCACGCTCAAACATCAATGCTAAACGCCTCGCCTCATCAATTTCCGACTTGGTCGGGATCATGTCACCCATCAAAGGCTGCACGGCTTGTTGCACCGGTGGATCGAAGAGGCGTTTGGCGATCGTCGGCGGCGTCCTCGGCGGTGCGACGGCGCGGCTCGCCGTCTTCGGACTCGACGGTGCCTGGATGTGTGGGGTTGATACCTTCGAAGGCGCCGGTACGGATCGCGCGATGCGCTCATCAAACGTCACACGCGGACCGTTCAGACGTGCTGGCGATAATAATGCGGCCACGAGGTCCTCTTCAGATTCAATATGGAGTGGTGACTTCTTCGGTGACGCTGGCGCGCGAACGGTAATCGTGGGCGGTGACTTCATAGCTGACTGAACGGTACCTTTCGACTTCTGCGGCGTCGTCTTGACTACAGGTTTCTCTTTTGAATGTTGTACCGTCGGGATGTGGACGTCAAGCGCGAGCGGAGCCTCAGCCTCAGCCTCAGCCTCAGTCGTCGGCAAAACCTTAGCTTTGACGTTCGGCGATGGAACGTGACGAATTGTATGTAAATCATCCAATACTTTTCCCCGTGCATCGTTCGCGCGCTCGGCGTCATCTTGTGCGCGCTCGGTGCCCCGCGACTTTGCTGGCATCGGCGGCGGCGTCACGACTACAATGTCATCCATAGATTCCTCAGCCCAAACCTCCGCGCTACGACTGTCTTCAATGCGTACTTTCCGCATGACATCGCGCATGACTTTTTGAACTTCCTCAGACGTGCCTTCGTCGCTCGGCGGCGCGTCAACGATGGGTTGTGTTGACCGTTTCAACACCGCGCTCCACTCGTCATCTTCACCCTCGGCTACATCTACAGGCGCGTCTATAGGCGTCATCGTCGTACTCACCATCAAGATCTCGCCTGCGTCGCTATCGAAGCTCGCATCCGCCGCCTCGGGCGCGTTATCGAGGACAACGCCCTCAGTGGCGACGTCTTCGCCTGCGCTCACCGCTTCAAACGCTTGAATGTCGTCGCCATCTTTCTCAACTTCCACGGCACTCTCGGTGTTAACGCCCACGACAGCAGGTGCAACGACTCGTACAGCGTCAATATCACCTTGAGTGTACTTGACGCTCACCGTCACGCGTCCACCGGGGTATTTACCGCCCTCCAAATCGAGCTCGAGCGTCTCTCGCGCGTCCAGTCTCAACCGCTCCAACGCGAACGCCGCCGATCCCATACATTTGTGCCCATCTCCGCGCTTGTCCCAAACCGACACACGAATAGCTTCGCCAGCATCTATCGCACGATTGAATGTTAGCGTGCCAGATTGCGACCAAGTTGGGTTGGAGCGCCCGCGTTTGGATTTTGTTTTGAATCGCGCGCCGGTGCACTCGACGACGCACAGCAAGCGTAAGATACGCAAGGATGACGAGGTTTTAATGTTCGTCGCATTGATGACGTTCACATCGAGCGTGCCGTACGATGTCGAGGCGATGCTGTGGTCGTCCATCGCGCGCGCGGCTGTGAAGTGTGGTGGTGACTAGATTATTCATTTTAGGTGTTACAAAAGAGCTACAGAACGCCGCGCGCGTCAACCTACGTCCACGTCGTGGCGTGGTAACAGTTGAGGATTGGACCGCCACCGACGATCTTAAACCCTTCACCCATCCCACGCATGTTCCAATCCGCGTCGCGACCGACGACGCACATCTTACCTAGCAACCATGCGTCCACCATATCCGCGCCCTTGTGCGCGATGTACTCTTGCACCTTACGAATAAAGCTCTGCGTAACGACATACGATTGCAACCCTGCGACGGCGTTGAATTCGTTCCAGTGGTACATGTTAACTTTCACCGGCGAGCCATCTTCGTTTTTGGAATTCCAAGAGTGATGCAGTGGACCACCTTTGCTGTTGCCAAAGGACGTAAATAACACGTCGGCGTCGGCGGGCATGCGGTCGATGGCTTCTTGCATGGCGCTGAAGGGTAAATCACTCACGCCAACCCCATCGGCTTCGAAGATAATCGCCTTCGGAAACCCTTTTTCTTCGATTAATTGCCATTGGAACAAGTGCGCGTACAAACACCCCACGTGATGGCTCAACCGTCGCCATTCCACTGGTAACATGCCGTTTTCGTGCTGCTTCGATAAATCAATAATTTGCAACCAAGGCAAATCCATCAACGTCTTCCCTTGCTCGCGAGACAGCGCTCGAATGTCCTTTACCGCATATTCCACCAAGTGCGTATTTGCAGGCCACGCCGTGGCGTCAACGCCGTGCGATACCGTTACTAAACGCTTCAACTCGTCGCTCGTCATGTGCCCGCGGGTGATGAGCTTCCCTAAACTCTGTTGTACGCGCTCGTTATCCGCCTTCGTGCCCAAGGACACGAACACCATCGGCGTCGTAATGCGTCGGAACCCACCCGCGGTGTATGCCCCTAAATCAGCGGTCGACATCGACGCCATCGCTGCGGACGTCACACTCCCTCCGCCCGCGTACGCCTGTCCCAACCTCGGCAACGCGCTCGCCGACGCCGCGCCACCTGGTGTGCCGCCCCGTGCACCTCGCCCGCGTGCAAACCCGAGCGCGAAAGGCACATCAACCTTCCCCGCCGCGCTTAACATCGTCATCGCCGCACACGCGATCGCTATCGTACTCAACACCAATGCGATCGTGAATCGGTCCCGTCGATGGTCGTGTGCGCTCGACGCGATCGCGGCGTCTGCCGCGCGCGCGCGCCGCGCGCCTTGCGCGAAAGCGTCCATGCGATGATATCGATGTGCGTTCGTTCACGTTTCCTCGATCGGCGGCGGTGGTGCGCGCGCCGAGCGATGGAAAGTGGCGCGTGGGGTGGGTTCGATGCGCGTAAAGGGTGTTAGCGCTGGCGCGTCGGCGCAGAGGCGGCGCAGGTGACATGTGGATCGTGCACGCGTCTTGAATGCGTACTGCGCGGCGCGATACTTGACATGCGTGCGTAAACAACACACATGGGCGCGTGTGTGCGTGTGTTGACGCGTTGACGGCGACCGAAGGTGGTATAAAGGCGTTTAAAGTACGCATTACACGCACGTTTCGCAGCGAGAGAAACGTCATCGAAACTTCTAAATGTACATCCATGTGGTTATCAGAGTTGCCCCCCGCGTTGCATGTTGCGGTACTTGTCCTTCAAGTCGACTTGCGTCCGATTGTGCAAGATATCGGCGTTGTTTGCGAGAATGAGCGCCCAGGCGCCGGCGCCGTAGACATTTATGCCGCGTTTGAGCGCGTCGACTTCAATTTCAGTCCACCGGTGGACACGTCGACGAATTTTGATTGCTCCAGAAACGACGGGCGAGGATGGTCGACTTGGGGCGGCGACATTCATCGTCGGTACAGGAGCCGGACGCACAGGCGTTGATACTTGCGCGCGTTGGGCGCCGCTCGGCTTTTTCTTGGCTTGCGCCACCCGCGGGATGGCGATGGTGTCGTATTCGTCATCGCTATCCGTGGGCACCGCATCTTTATCCAGTCGTGCCGCAGCCGCGGTACGTTTGGTAGGTCGAAGCGGCGATGGTTCGCGCGGCGCGACTTGCGTCGGCATGATGTCTTCCTCGTCGTAGTCGTATTGCGTTTGTTGCGGCGCAAAATCGTTGTCATCAAAAGCCTCGTCTTCCAGTGGCGTGGCGGTATCCCCTAGCGCTTGCGCAGGCTGCGTAAGCTCCACTTCGCCAGTACCAATCGATTTTCGTCGAAACAAACTCGTGACGGAGCCAATGACACCCGCCATGGTGCCAAAGACACGTCTCGTGGGTGACACGACATCCTCGGCAGCTTGAGTTGGTAGTACATCCTCGGCATCTTCACGCTCAACGCGCTGACCGACGTCAGCCCATTCCCGTGCTGGACTTTGCGCACGCGGTGCCGCTATCCTAGACGTTGAGATTGATTTTGTCGGCGTTTCGGCTCGGGCGGCCGTTGCCTCCGCCGCAAGTCTCGGGCGCATCGGAGCGTACACCTTTGTATCCAAATCTTCCTGAACACGCTCCAAGCTTGTCTGAGGCGCACGGATATCAGCAATGAGCGCATCGATGATCGCCTTAAACGCATCTCGTTTAATGAGAAAATTTCCATTGGAGCGTGCCTTGGACTTGGACGCTGGCGGCTCGACGTTTGGAAGGAGTTCGGCGCGCAACTTTGCCGGTAAACTCTTCGCCACCTTCTTCCCTTTCTTCCCCTTTTGCGCCACCGCAGAGGCTGCATGATCAATCACTCGTTCGCACTGCTCAATGTACATCTTGAATCCCGCGCTCGCATTCACATCGACGATGCACTCATCATCTTTTTCTCCGTCGAACACGACGTCTCGAATCGCCCGCAACTTATCCAACGCCTCGTTTTCATCGAGCTCGTGCCCTAACGCCGTGATCGCCGCCCTAATCTCACTTAAACGAATCCACGCCGCGACGCTGGCGTGCATGACGACCTGGTTGTCGTCGGACGCCGCGGCGAGCACGCCGCGCGTCACATCCAGCGGCGCACCGAGCGCCAAGAGCTCCTCCACCGCCCACGTCGCGGGCGCCCCGGGCGTGGGCTTTCCATCGCCTTGCGACTGCGAGCCGAACAAACGCATTATTGTGGCGCGTACCGTCGCGCGCGCGGCGCGGTGATGGCGCGCGCGGCGTCGCGAAGTGCGGAAATCCCCGCGCGAAACGGGGATTTTCAAACGGTCGTCTAAAACCTAAGCCCTAATTCGCGACGGTTCGCGTCGTTCGCATCGATGTCAGCAAAACATGACTACACGCCACACGCGCGCGCGCGGTGCGCGAGCGAACCCAAGCGCGCGACCGCACGCACCGACATCGAGTCTTCCACCCGCGCGCGTCCCGTCGGGTCTCGCACCCGTTCAATGTTGAAACGATACGTTCGATTCTCACACGCGCACCCATGGCTGGCGTTGGCGGTGTGCCTGGCGTGCGCGTGCGCGGCGACGCTGGCGTGCGCGTTGGGGTCGATGTTGAAGTTTGCGCCGCCGCAAGCGCGAGAGTGGGTGATTCCTCGTGATTTAGTGACGACATGGAGCGATGCGGGGGAGTTGACGAGGGCGATGCTTGATGAGTGAGTACGGTTCGAGACGCGCAGGCGCATCGGACGCGCGAACGCGCGAACGCGCGTCGTATGGATGGACTGACGTGAGCTCGTACGCGCACGCGTGGTATGTTTAGGTTAAGTTCGGGTGTGGATGGCGCGCGAGAGCGTTCGGAAGAAAGCGTGCTAGGAACGTTTATGTTTCAATGGGAATCCACGGTTAAGGGTGAAAGCGTATTTACGCGCGATAATTTGATGGCGATGCGCGAACACGAGCGGTTAGTGCTTCACGGTACGGTGCCGTACGATGCTGTGTGCCAGCTTGAATACACAAATGATGGGATGTCTTCATGTGTGCCGTATCTTTCACCGGTATCGTACTTTTTCGATGCCGATGGGAACATCGTGGACGACGTGGACGCTGTCGTTCGCGACGTCTTTGCCGCGAATGTTAGTGAATTCGGATACTTTCTCGGTGATTTCAACGCCGAGACGTCGAACGTGGTAGGGATAACCCGGTCAAAATACCCAGTTGGATCGCCTTTTCGAGGATTTACGAGCGCGACAGATCGATTCTCTGACCAAGAACGTATCCTCGGTGAATTCCTCAATCCCATTGAGACTGCGTTGTTCAAGCGATTTCGTATGCGTGGCAACATCGTCACCTCGCCGTATATGCGTCCTGCGAAAGAGGCACAAGTGTACACGCGTTGGGATAGTCAATTTATGCGTCAGAGGGACGCAGCGAGGGTGATTTCGAGTGATCTCGCATGGGCCATCGCATCCGTCGTGTCCGTCTGGGCATACATGGTCCTACACACTGGCAGCGCGTTCATCGCCACCGTGGGCATGTTTGAAATTCTCATTTCGTTTCCAATGGCACTTCTTATATATAAAACGATGTACCACATCCAATATCTCGGGAACATTCAGGTGCTGTCAATATTTGTCGTTCTCGGCGTCGGTGCGGATGATGTATTCGTGTTTTACGACGCCTATCGTCAGAGTGCCGCGGTCGAAGGCGTCGGGGACGACTTGCTAGAAAGACTTGAATACACGCACACTCGAGCGTCTCGAGCGGTGTTTGTGACTTCATTCACCACGCTTGCGGCATTTCTCGCCACAGCGTGGTCGACTCTTATCCCGCTGGCGGCGTTTGGGATTTTATCTGCGACCATGATCGCGTGTCTCTTCATCGTCAACGTGCTCTTTTTTCCGCCCTCCTTGGTGATATACGTTCGACACTTTGAGCGAATGCGCTGGCCATTCTCGCGTCTGATGCATTGGATGTGCGCGAGAGAGAAACCAAGAGCCGAAGGCGATAATAAAAAGCCCAAACTCGGCCACATCGAGTTATTCTTTCAGGGACCATTTTACCGCGCGCTGGCGCTTCCGTGGGTACGTTTGCCAATCATCGCGGCGTTTGCGGCGCTGTTCATCGTCGCAGCGAGAGATTGCTCGCGACTGGAAACGCCATCAGAACTCGAACAATGGTACTCTCGCAAGCACCTGAGCCAACAGTTTAGTGATAGACAAGTGGCTTTTATGCGCTCAGATGCAGATATTGTCGTGCCCATTGATATATTTTGGGGAGTCGCCGGCGTGGACACGTCAGGCGTCAATCGTTGGGATTTAAACGCCAGAGGAGCGCTCGTTTTGGATGAATCGTTCGACTTGTCCGCTCCAGAAGCGCAACAACACGTGTATGAAAGTTGCGTTGATCTTCATTCTGCGGCGTGCTTTTCGACGGGGTGCAAAGATGGTAAACTTGTAAGTAACGTGGATTGTTTCATGATGCAATTCCGCGATTATGTGGGCGTGAACAACTTTCCAGTACCACAGCGCGAGTTCGCGTCAAAATTGCACGTCTTTCGAGCTTCACCCGCAGGTCAACCATTTGCACAGCACATTGGTTTCCGTAATCTCGAGGGTACTGACGAGCTCGATGTGTTCTTCATTAAAATTAGCGCAAAGTCAACCTTGCAGGAAACGTCCCCGGCGGCGCTCACGCGCTCGGTGTATTCTGAAATTGATGCCTGGGTGCGTCGTCGTAATGAAATTGCGCCCGCGTCTGTCGACAACGCAGCACAGACGGCGTATGTGGCGTGGACGTGGATGAGAATGCAGGAAACGTTGATTGAAAACACATTTCAGGGCATTAGTATTTGCTTTGTCATGGCGTTTCTGGTCCTCACGCTTGCGACGCAGAATATTCTTGTCGCTTGCATTTGTTGCACATGCGTCGCCGGAATCGTCGTTAGCGTGCTCGGATTGGGCGTGTATCGTTTAATGGGATGGAGCTTGGGCATTCGAGAAACCATCGCTGCGGTCATTCTTATGGGGCTTTCGGTGGACTACGGCGTACATTTAGGCACGTCGTACGTAGAGGCGCCTAAAAAACTACTTACCCGTGGCGAACGCACGCAGTACTCACTCACAACGCTCGGCGTGTCGATAACAGCATCGGCAATTACAACAGTTATTTCTGGTTCGATTCTTTGGTTGTGTACGCTGCAGTTTTTCTTCAAATTCGCGTTCCTCATCACGATGACGATTGGATGTTCGTACGTGTGGTCCATAGGCTTTCTCGCCGCGGCGCTCTTGACCATCGGGCCTGAACGCGGCGAATGGAACCTCACCGTTATTTATAACTGGATAAAACGTCGCGTGAGGCGAACAGATTAATCTGAAACGTAGTGGGTGTGATTTCGCTGCAAACCGATTCATACCATATCATATCATAGCTCTCATTTGTTTGCGCTTGCTTCTCACTTGCATCTTCGCGCGCGCGAGTGACTTGTTACAGTTTACTCGGCTGCGACTGCGCGCATTTGTGGTTCATCGCCCGTCATTTGTGCACTCCCGTTACAGTCATGCGTACGGTGAACGACTGCGTTCACCGTGTTCGTGAAATTCGTCATCATGCGCATGCATTCCAACACTCGAGCGTTGACCATTTCGAAATGTTCGGCGTCGTGTTCATAAAGATGATGCAAAATGTGCGTCACGATGGTTCTCGCGATACACGACTCTTCATACAAATGTCCGCATTGCTCAGCTAACACAGTGCACAAAATGGCTTTCGCGATGACGCTACTTTCGCATCGCGCGAGGATGTTCACATTGTACAACACCATGAGCGATAAGATTTCAGCGCGGCGCAAAATCTTTGTCGTTCGATCCTTGTCGCCGCGAATGAAGGATTGCCCATCGACCAAGCAAAGAAGATAAGGCACGTATTGAAATGGTGTCACGCGAGAAACGGCCCAGTCCAACTCACGTAACACGATGCCTTCCATTTTCGCGACAGCCACGTGATCAAACGAAATATCACTCGTGCTCTGAAGACGAGCCGAAATGTCTCTGCGGGCGGTTT
>JACLAB010013013.1_pt1 | contig 20971 bp, 17 predicted proteins | sample 8027921 | NCBI WGS metagenome assembly JACLAB01 (sample SAMN15725117, study PRJNA655200) | protist metagenome | isolation source: fluorescence activated cell sorting (FACS) single amplified genomes of... | place: USA: West Boothbay Harbor, Gulf of Maine | collected 2000-07-19
GCAGTGTGTTCGCGGATGCGCGCGATGCGCGTCGCGGGCGATCGGCGATTGGGTTTCGTGGCGAAACGTGTGCCATTCGTGCGAAGAGAGACTTTTGGATTTGAGCAATTCAACTAACCAACTCTCGTGTGTGGGTTCTATCGTTCTCTGTATCGCGTAGGTCGAACACGCACGCGACAAAACTGGGAAGGTTTGTGTCTATAGGACGCGTGGCGGTGCCGAAACCAGTGAATTTGCCGAGTCAGAGGTACGTCGGTTGATAATTGTTTTACCGCTTGAGCTCGAGCGGGCGCGTGTTCCTCGATGTGTTTGGCGCGTGCGCGCGCGCGTGCACGCGCAAACGAATTCGCTCATGACTGACGTTTTGTACGCGCGTTTGATCTCGTGATTTTTATCGCCGCAGATTTGAGCACAATGGAAACGACCCAAACGCGCAGTTGGTGCCGAAAAACGCTACGGGGACGTGGCACGGCGACCGCGAGGACCCTTATGCGTCCGCGCGGTCCGATCGCGAACGATCGTACGGGAACTGGAGGGATGAAAATCGCGAGCGGCAGTATTCACCGCCGCGGCAATATCATGGATCGTACCGGGATGATCGAAGAGGTGGGAGTTACGATGGCGGACGACGCGAAAGAGACGACGACCGCGGAGGGTGGAGAGATCGAGGCCGATCGAGCGTGGATGATCGTTGGGGGCGTGGTGAACGTACCAGCCCTGATCATTTGACGAGTTGGCGACGCCGGGAGGAGTCACCAGAGATGAGTCGACCAGCGGCGAGGTCGCCACCGCGCGTGGCCAGGAGAAGCATTGAAATCAAACACACGGCGGAAGGGGCGTTAGATCAATTGCACATTCCTCATGGTGATCATGAGTGGGGTCAGGATGATGAATTGGGTGATTTGAAATTACCATCGTGGTTGGCAAAGGAGACGGGGCAGGATGGTGAACGATCAAAGTCGAGGCCAACACCGACGCCCAAATCAAACATTTCATCGCCTGCGCTCAAGCAACGAAGTTCACCGATAAAGATTCTAACCAGACCACATGACTCTGCGCATTATAATAGCGCACACAGTACGCGTGATCACATGAAAGAGCTCCGTCGAGAACCAGGAGAGGAGAAAAAGCTGTGGACGCCACCCGAGCCGATTGGAGGCGCAAAGAAGCCGACGACGCCGACGCATCATCATCGGGACAAGACTTCAACGCCGCCAAAAGCCATACCCAAGGTTTCGGTCCGTCAAAATCATCACCACCCGATTCCAGAACCCAAGCATGTGGTAAAAACGCCACCGCCGAAAGCCCGACAGCCGTCGCCGTCGCCGCCGCGGCCGCCGCCTGGTGCGCCGCCGCCTCTTCCGAGCTCTCCGCATCCTACCACATCCCACATCCCACCTCTTCCGCCAACTCCACCCGGGGCACCACCGCCACTTCCACCAGGAGCACCACCGCCGCGTCCGCCAGGTCCGCCCCCGGGCAGTTCTCCACCTCGACCGCCGCTGCTGCCACCAGGAGCGCCGCCGCCGCTGCCACCGGGAGCGCCGCCGCTCGAAACGGCGATGCGAGCGCAACTTCACGTGAGCGAATCCCCCAAGGCAAACGGCTCGAGTAAGAAAAAGCAAACGCCGAAGAAGAAGAAAGTGTCAAAAGTCGTCGAAGTTTCGACAGAGAAGGTGACGGACGAAAACATCAAGCCGACGCCAAAGAAATCTTCTTCAAAGTTTGCCTTTCGAGGAAAGAAGGGTGACCAAGCGTCCACCGTGAGCGCGTCCGGAGACACGGCTTCAGATTCCGAAGCTGCAGCGAGTGAGGGCGCGTCCTCAAAGAAGAATCCTAAAAAGGGTTCAAAGTTAAAGCTCTCGAAAAAGTTTTCAACGCCGACAAAGACGAAATCGGAAGCTGACGCACCAAAATCTCCAGATTTATCGCGGGCGGCGGCGTCGGGAACCACCATTTGAAAACGCGTCACCATCTCGATGCGTTGTGTACAAAATTACAACCCATTTTACAATATCTCCCCTTTCTGTCAATACAAGTACAAAAGAATTAGAATACACGCTATCGCTACCTATACTACTACGCTATACCGGAAATATATCCTCTAAATTTTCCGCCGACGCTTCCTGTAAAACGCCGACTGCGTCATCTTTAAAACACTCGGCGACGATTTGCGACTCATCCACCCGACACGCCTTGTCCCCACACGTTTTCTTACAGCTGCTATCGAGAGGCGCGTAATACGCCGTCGAAGGCACCACGGTTTTCGTATTCCCCGCCCCTGGCTTTGACCAGCTCAAGCTCATCGCAAACGTCGGCGCCGCGTCTCCATTGTACCCGAGCGCTTCGATCTCGTAATCCTCCCCAGCACGCATATACACTTTCCCAACCACGCTCTGCACGTTCGACCCGCGCGCGATGACGGCGCCGTCGATCGATACCGACCCACCTTCATTCACGCTCAGCGTCAACGTGTGCGTCCCAGACGCTTCCGCGCGAATGCGCCCGCGCACGAGCGCCATGACATTCGTATTGCGCGTGCCCGTGCTCAGAGGTAACGCCCCGAGTGCGATGAGTGCCGTGGTCGTCGTGTGATCGGGCGTGGTGCCCATGGAGGATGGGAGCGTCGTCGGTGCCGCGGGGAAGGTGAAGACGTGCAGTGTGAGCCCTCTGGCGTTAAGCACGGCGTCGGAGACGGTTGTCGCTGGGAGTTCGGCGGACATGTTCACCGCCGCGCGCGCGGGGGTGATGCCGCTCGATAGCGCGAGGGCGGTGACGAATGCGGTGGCGAGGCGTGACATTGTGAGGGATTGAGCAACAACTGTTTTTGTATTATTTGTGAGCTAGCGACGCGCATGGCTACGTTGGCGTCGGATTTTTCATGGTTTTTAAATTTTGTACCGTCCTTGAGGCTGACCAGCGGCACCGGGTAAGGCTTGCTTGGCGATGGCGCTTTCGATGATTTGCTTGACGTAGTTTTTACCTTCTTTGACCACGCGCTCAGTGGGGCCTTCAATGAGCAAATAGAGCTTGCGGTCGCCCGGCGCGAGCGAACGTCCCGGGGCGCAATATTGCCCCTTGGCTGTCACCGCCGCGCCCGTGTACTCCATGATTGCCGCCAACGTGTCTTTTTGAGTCACCTTGTAGCGAGCGAATTGTGGGAAATCGTTGATTTCGAGTTCGGTTTCAAAGTGTGAACCGCCGTCGTGCGACACCGGAGGTGGCTTGTGCGTCAACGCTCCGTGCTGTTGATTGAGCACCGCTGCGAGCGCCGCAGCTTTAGCTGCGCCCGCGCTCGCGCCGTGTGCTAACGCATAATTCGTCGCGAGCGCTATCGCATTTTGTGCTCCAGCAGTAGAGGCAATATTGCTGGAAATCTTACCCGCGGCGGCGCGCGCGGCGGCGAGCAACGTCGCGCTCTGCGCCGCGCTTGCCGGCGTCTGCGCCGGTTTTTGTCCGATAGTTTGCGGTTTTATCTTCGCAAACACCGACTGCGCCGCGGCTTGTGCAATTTGAGCGGGTGTCATGCCACCTCCTGGCGTGGCCAGGGCGTTGGAAGGCGCTTGCGCCGCTTGAGCCGCAGCCTGAGCCGCAGCCTGCGCCGCCGCTTGTCCCGACGGACCGACGGATGCAAAGATGCCGCCTTCGTCATCTCCGCCCCCACCAAACACGGGCTCTTCGTCACTATCGCTCTCACCGTCGTCAACTGTCAAACCTGAGGCGCGAGCATTCGCTCGGCGCTGTTTACGCAGCGCATCATGCTCCTCTTGATTGAATTTAAACCCAGAGCCGCCGAATCCCGAACCCGCGGCGCCGACGACGCCTTCTTTACGTTTACGCGCAAAGCTATCCGCCATGGCTTGAACGTCACGCGGAATAGGTTGCTTGGACTCTTTTAACGCCTTTATTAAATCGGGTGCAAATTTTTCTTCGTCTTCAGAGATGAATGTCACGGCAGTGCCCTTATTTCCGGCGCGTCCGGTTCGCCCGACGCGGTGCACGTAATCCTCCAAGTGGTTTGGCGTGTCGTAATTGATTACGAGACGCAACTCCTTGACATCTAACCCGCGCGCAGCGACGGATGTGGCAATCAATACGTTACACACGTCGGATTTAAAATCCGAAATCGTGCTTTGACGATCGCTTTGCTCTTTCCCACCGTGTAAACTCAAACACGGGTAACCGCTCTTGAGCAAGTCGCGGAAAATCGAGTCGCACTTGTCCTGACTGGCGACGAAAATAATAATCTTTCCGCGTTCGTACCATTCACCCAACAGCTCGAGCACGCGTAAGAATCTGTCTTCTTCAGGTCTCACCTCGACGAGCTGCTCGATGTCGGAATTCACGACGGATTTGCCACCAATTTGAATCTCAATGGGGTTGTCCAACGCCGCTCGCGCGAGCGCCTCCATCGTGTGCGGAAACGTCGCGCTAAACATGACCGTTTGACGGTCCGGACGTAGATTTGCTAAAATACGCGTAATTTGGGGCTCAAATCCCATGTCGAACATTCTGTCGGCTTCATCGAGCACCATGTACGTCACGCGACGTAAATTGGTAATCTTTCCCGCGCTCGTCGTTAACAAGTCAATCATGCGACCGGGCGTGCACGCGACTATTTCTGCGCCTCGCTTGAGCTCAGAAATTTGTGCGGCAACGCCACTGCCACCGTACACCGACACGGCGTTGAATCCCATGGGTTTACCGAATCGTCTGCATTCTTTACCGATTTGCGATACGAGCTCGCGGGTGGGACCCATGATCATACCGATTGGTCCGTCGCCTCGCGCCAATGGCGATTGGTCGTTAATATGTCGCAACATGGGTAAAATATACGCCAGTGTCTTACCGCTTCCCGTCTTGGCGACGCCAATGCAATCTCGACCAGACATTATCACTGGTAACGCTTGGGCTTGAATAGGCATGGGCTTTTCGAACCCCGAGCGACGAATTAACTCGTGCACTTTGTTGTTCAACCCGGCTTGGGCCCACGTTTTAATCGGCTTTGGCACGTTCTTTCCTCTACACTTGATGCCATCTAACGACGCTCTGAGCGCCTTTACTTCGGTTTTAGACATTGAAGCGATTTCTTTTGCTTCAATGTAAAAGTTTTTCCGTACCGGCTCATAGTCTATGTCGTCATGATTCACCGTGCCGAGACGTTCCGTCTTGCTCAACTTTTCTGTCTGCCTTTTAGCCCACGCCTCGTCGTCATCGTCATCAATATCCGCCTCTTTCGGTGGCGCTAAAACGTTGTCATCAGCCGCCGCGCTCTTTTTATCATCCCTAGAATCGTCAGAGTCGCTTTCGTCGAAAACCTCTTTTAAAATCTGCGCTTGTTTCGACGCCTTTCTGTTCTTCTTAATCACGACGTACGGCGCCGCCGGCGCCGCTGATATCGACTTCGGCGCCGTACGTCTCAACTCAATCACAGGCTTCTTACCACCAATAACCACCATTGGTGGCTTGCTATTCACACCTCCCAACGGCGCCAACGCAGCCGACGCGGCGACACTCTTCACCTTTTGCGCCGCCGCCGTGAACGCCGCCATTAAATCATCCTCCGCCGACGCCGCGGTCGGCTCCTCCGCCTCTACCTTTGCCGTCTCCATCTCCGTCCTCTCCGTCTCCATCGTCGCATCCATGGCATTTTCACCGACTACACGGTCTTCTTCCTCGCGCTTCGCGCGTTCGCTCGTCCTCGCGCGCTCGGCATCCATCGCGGTATCGTTTGCCGCCATAAACGCGTCCAACGGATCCTCCTCTGTCTCGCTCTCCTGTGGCGTCGGCGTACTTTTTTTCACCCGTTTCGCCCCTCGTGCGCCACCTCCACGCGTGCCGCGAGCACCATCGCCAGAAGCATCGTCATCATTATCGCTGTCAAGGCTCGGAACGGACGCCGCCGCGCCGCTCGGCGCCTCGGCGTCCAGTCGCGCGGCGTCGGCGAACAACCCCAACCCAACCGCGCGCACCTTTTTCACATCCAAAGCGAACGATCGCGACGCCGAGGACGACGGCGATCGCGAACGAGACTGTGACGATGCCTGTGTCGTTCGTTTCCGCGTCGAACGCGACGCCCGGGTCGGTGACGTGGCTGCATGTACCTTTTGAGCTCGGCCGTCGTTGGTTTCTAATGGTGCTTCATCGTCTTCGCTCGTGTCCTCTCTCGCGCGTTTACTCGCGCGTCCGCGTCGTGGCGTGGGCATGACGAGCGCCGCAAATGCGTGTTCGCGTCGCTGCGTCGTGCGCCGCGCGCGACGTGTGCGTTGGTGCGTCCACGAGCGTCGCGGAATGACCAATGCAGCGAATGCACTTTCTCCTTTTAACTGTAGCGCCTCAGAGTGACGCACGCGTGAGTGCGTGTGTGCGTTACGACGACGACGGCGGGGACGACGACGACGAGAAGGACGACGACGACGACGACGACGACGACGACGTAGCGGTAGACGCGGTGACACCGGCGGCGTTTTATTCATTGATTTCGATTCATTCATCAAGAGCTGGACATTAAAATCATCATCAATCTTGGAGTATGCGTGGGATATTTTCACGCTTTGGCGGCGGCGGCGACGAGGGCTACGGACGAAGCATTTTTCAGGCATCGTACCGCGCCTACCCGGTGAGCTTTATCGATCGTCCACAACTTGAGCTCGGGGACAAGGTGATTCTTCCGCCGTCGGCGCTCGATCGCATCACCCGCGCGCAAATCGATGACTTCCCTATGGCGTTCGAAGCGACGAACGCGAAAGAGGGCAAGAGTACGCACTGTGGAGTGTTAGAGTTTGTTGCCGACGAAGGGGTGGTGTATTTGCCGTATTGGATGATGCAGAATTTACTCTTGGGCGAGGGCGACGTGGTCAAGTTTTCGTACGCGGCGTCGCTCCCAAAGGGCACCTATGTGAAATTACGCGCACAAACGTCAGATTTTTTGGATATCTCAAACCCTAAAGCAGTGTTAGAGACAACGTTGAGGCAATACACGTGTTTGACCGTGGGTGACACGTTTGTGATTCATTACAATGACAAAAAGTATTACATTGATGTCGTCGAGGCAAAGCCCGGGAACGCGATTAGCGTCGTGGATACGGATTGTGAGGTTGATTTCGCACCGCCATTGGATTACGTGGACCCTTACGGACCTGATAATACAAAATTTGAAGACACAAACTCGGGCGTCATCAATAAAGGAGCGTCACAGAAGAAGGCTGAAGAGAGTGGCGACGCGACGACGACGACGAGCGGCGACGCGGCGGAGGACCCCGGCGCGCCAAAGACGTTTCTCGCCTTTGCCAGTGGTGGACGACGCTTAGATGGGAAAGCTGTCACCGACGTCGCGCCGAAAGAAGTTGAAATCCCCACGTCATCGTTAAATGTCACCAAGGAGTGGCAGGCGCTTCGACAAGGCGGCGTGCTCGGCGGAGAAACGAGCAAGGAGGCTGAAAAGCCAAATCCCGACGCCGACATTGACCGTAAACGAAGCGGCAAAGTTGTCTTTGGTGGCGCGCGTCAAGCCGCGATTGCACGTAAAAAAGAAAAGGCCAAAACAGAAGATAGTGCGGGCGCGTCCAAGGCGGGAGATAAAACTCCAGCTGCTTCAAGCTTCGAGGCGTTTAAAGGCACGGGGAATAAATTGCGATGAAGACACACAAACCTTTAGTAAATCTACCATATGATACGATTCAAAATTCACCACGAGCTATATGCGTACATAATAAAAGTTTAATACCCCTCTTCCCCCGCGCCGTTTGCGCCGTTTCGCGCGTCGTCGAGATCTATTCGTCGTCGTCCCACACTTCTTCTTTATCAACGAGAAGCATTTTTCGCACATAGGCGCGAATAGACCGGCGCTTCTCCACCGCCTTCAACGTGTACCCATCCGCGGGCACATCCTCGTCCACCATGCGGTCTACGATTTCTTCCGCTCGCATTAAATCATTCGTCGCCGCACACGTGCTCAAAAGCACGTTATACGTCACGCTCGATGGCTCAACGCCATACTTTTGTCGAGCTCCGTTGACGAGCTGCATCGCCCGTCCCCACCCCGGCGGGTCCAACTGCAAATATCCCTTTGCTATCTCCGCCACCGCCACCTCATCCGGCACGCACACACCCTTTTCAAAAATCTCATCGTACACTTTTTGCGCGAGTTCCATGTTTGCGCCGTTCACGCACGCGGAAATACACGCCGTAGCGCACGTCGCGTCTGGCGTCACGCCCTGCGCCCCGAGCCCCACGAGCAAGTCCACCGCCGACGACGCCGCGCCGCGCTTCGCGCACTCTCGCAGCTTGGTCGTCGTTTGTTTCAGCGTCGTCAGCTGGTCCGCGGTGTACGCCGCGCGCGTCACCGCGGCGGCAAAGCGCGTCGAGTGACTGCGCGCGGAGTGGCGGCGGCGCGCGCCAAAAGTCAACCTCGTGTGCGACGCTCGCGCGCGCGAGGCGAGCGACGACGCGTGAGACATCGCGCGTGAGGTGGTTAACGTGTCGTTCGAGCGAACGAGCCGCGGCGTGCGCGCGGGAGTGCGGCGAGGCGGCGGCGAGGCGCGCGCGCAGGTGTGGAGGAAGGGTGCGCGCGCGCACGCGTTGAAAAAACAGTGCACTTTTTCATGGCGTTCGTCGCGGATAATCGACGTGTTTTGCGTGGGTGTATTACATCTGGCGAATGTGGACGACTAAGGATAAGAATAAAGAGTACAATGAATGATGGGAATCGTCGAGAACGCGGGCGCTAGTGCGGTGGACCACCGCTGAGGATGGCGGCGGCGCCGACGCTGAGCATCGTTCCGACGAGCACCGGATTGTCCAACGACCAAAATTTGGGTGTTTTTCGGGCGGATTTCATGATTTCTTCCAACGATGGTTCTTTTCCGCGCACACCACCACCATTGGTATCATCTAGACGCGTCGTTGGTTTGGTTGCCGTCGCCGTCGTCGTCGTCGTCGTCGTCTCGTCGCCCGCCGCTCCGGCGTCTTCGCGGAGCAAATATCGCGTCTCCGGATCAATTTTAGACAACCACTGCGCATAAAACCACCGCTCGGCGTCGCGATCCTTTGAATCATCACTTTTTAACTCTTCTAAATACGTCTTCAACGCCCCTGACCTTTTATTCGACGCTAATCGCACCCGAGCCGACGGCACGAGGACAAACCACCAATACGCCGTCATCCCAGCAATCGCGCCGAGCACCACGACCTCGTTCGCGAGTTGCCCTTGATCCATCGGCGACGGCACGTACGGCACCGCATGCACCGCGTCCATGGCTGCGCCGACGCCCGCGCCGACGTCGACGTCGCTCCCGAGCGCGTCACGTCGTGCGCTGCGTGACGTCGACACTGGGACACGCGTCGCATTCCACGCGCTGCGCGCGCCACGTCGCTGCGCGCGATCGATGCGCGCCGGTGCGTGCGCGGTGTGCGCGCGTGCGTGCATGTCGTCGTTTCGCGCGCGCGGCGATGCGTGCGGTCGGGCGACGTGCGGCGCGGTGTGACGGTTGACTCGACGGCGCGTGTGCGTTACGGTGCTTTTACAACAACATAATGTACTGTACTGTGACGTCTTTGAGGCGTTACTCGTCTACTCGTCTCGCCAGACCCGGACATCGTCTCCGCCCGGGGGCTTGGGGGGAGCAGACCAGTCGGAGACGTCGTCGCGGCGTTCGAAACGACTGCCGAAATCGCCGCGGGGAGGACGGTCGCGGTCGAAATCGCCGCGGCTGCCTCGGCCGCGGCCGCGACCACCGCCGAAATCGTCTCTGTCGCCGCGGTCGAAGCGTCCACGACCGCGACCACCGCCGAAGTCGTCTCTGTCACCGCGGTCGAAGCGTCCGCGACCGCGACCACCGCCAAAGTCGTCTCTGTCGCCGAATCGACCGCGGCCGCGACCGCCGCCGAAATCGTCTCTGTCGCCGCGGTCAAATCGAGGGCGCTCACGACGCTCGAAACCCCCACCGTCGCGGTCGCGGTCGCGGTCGCCACCGAAATCGCGACCACGGCCTCGACCACCACCGTCGCGGCCTTCGAAATCGTATCGTGGCGGACGGTTGGAATCCTCGCGATCAAAGGAGCGGCGCGGAGGACGGTCATCGCGGTCGAAACGGCCGCGACCGCGACCGCCACCAAAGTCGTCTCGATCGCCGCGGTCGAAACGTCCGCGGCCGCGACCGCCACCAAAGTCGTCTCTGTCGCCGCGGTCGAAACGTCCGCGGCCGCGACCGCCACCAAAGTCGTCTCTGTCACCGCGGTCAACGCGCGGCGGTCGGCGGTCAAATCCACCTCCGTCCCGGTCGTCCCGGTCGCCGCGGTCGAATCGACCTCGACCACGACCGCCGCCACCGAAATCATCGCGTTCGAACCGTCCCCGGCCGCGGCCACCGCCGCCAAAATCATCGCGGTCGCCTCGGTCGAACCTCGGGCGACGGTCAAATCCACGGTCGTCGTCAAAATCGCGGCCGCGCCCGCGCCCGCCGCCGCCAAAGTCATCACGACGTTCGAACCGCGGTCGATCGTCGCGATCAAACGAGCGACGAGGAGGGCGATCGAAATCACGATCACGATCACCGTATCGACCACCGCGTCCGCCACGACCGCCTCTTCGGTCGTCATCGCCGAAGCGACCGCCGCCTCTGCCGCCGTAGCCGCCTCCGCCTCTTCGGTCGTCATCCCATCGCGGGCGGAATTCTCTATCGTTACGCTCGGAGCGTGGCAGAGCTCTCGATGTGTCTTTCGGCATGTCTTCCTCTGCGGGTTTTTCCGAATCCGCGATGCGCATCAAACGACGAAGAGCATCAGACGCCAAATCCTTTGACGGAAGGTCAGGGAATTCATCCGGCTCTTCGACTTCACTCAACGCCAACAAGACGCGCATGAAATCCGAGAGTTGAAGAATTGGGTTCGGTTTGCGATCGCTTAATTTATCGCACGCTGAACATTTCCCTCGCAAATGGTTCACATCCATTCCCATGGCGTTACGAAGGCGTTGCAAGCCAGCGTTCACCTTGCGATTGTTCAATTTTCTCGGCAACGGCCAGTCGATGAGTTGATACACCAATTGATCGGGCAATCGCGAAAATAAATCAGGTCGATCGCGGCAGAATGCCAAAACCAGTCGCTTGACTTCACCAGCATCGGAGGGCGTGAGATCCTCTTCATCGCCGTCGCCGAGCGAAGCGATTTTCGGCGGCTCAGAGCTCACCGCGCGCGCCCACTCTGGCGGCGCCGTCGTGCGCTCACTATCTTCGTCCTCGCCCTCAAGTTTTACCCCAGAGTATCCGAGCGCTTGTAATCGCGCAAGAAAGATGACAAGTTCGGGCCAGTCGCCACCCCAAGTCGTCGAAGATGTCACGCTCGAAAGCAACGCATCCACATCGGCGTCGACGTTTACGCCACCCGAACCCATCACTCGCCTATCCTCGACGTCGTCATCGTCGTCATCGTCGTCAGCAAACATCTCCATATCATCATTCTCACCATCTTCATCATCATCGCCCATCGCACGCGTCGTAAACCAAGACGAGCTACGCGACGCCGCCGCAAACCCGCCTCGGCGTCGCGCGCCCACCACACTCGTCACGCGCTCACCTCCGCGCATCGCCGCGCACATCACCCCAGCCGGCGCATCCCGCTCGAACGCATGCGTTCGCGCGCTGCACGCGCGAGCGCGCACCGCTTGGCGATACGTGCGCGACGTATGTGCGGGAAAATGTCGCGCAGCTGCGCTCGGTGCGCCGCCGCCGGGACGGGACAGGCAAAACATGTTTACGTCGCGGCGTCCGTACGACGACACGAGCGCGGCAGCGCGGCGAATGGTGACAAGTGGTGAAGATATTTCGACGTCTGCGCGCGAGGTTGAGAAGAAATCAACCGACGGCGACGATCGCGACGCGTGGACGCGTGTGAGGTAGTTGACCGCGCGGCGTCGCGGTTAGCCGAGGAGGTTGGTCGGACGACGATGGAGAAAAATACGAATAATGCGACTCGCCGTATGTTGTTTGTGAGCTCTATGTGTATATATATTGAGTTACATTTGCTTGAGGTAATCGACGTAGCCGATGGATTCGAGCTTTGTGGCTTTGGCGTTGACGACGTTTTCCATGTCGTCTTGATAGGCGAGCATTTTGGAGCACACGTCGGGTTCGAACGCGGCGACGACGCGAGCGGCGATTAAACCGGCGTTAGCGCTGTTGCCAATGGCAACGGTAGCCACAGGGACGCCCTTGGGCATTTGAACGATGGATAACAACGAATCCATGCCGTCGAGGTATTTGAGCGGCACCGGGACGCCGATGACGGGCAAGGGCGTCATGGCCGCCACCATGCCTGGCAAGTGCGCGGCACCACCAGCACCAGCGATGATGGCGCGAAGACCTCGCGTGTGCGCGCTTCGTGCGTACTCGACCATACGCTCGGGTGTGCGGTGGGCAGAAATGACCGTGACTTCACATCCGATACCAAACGATTCGAGAACTTCGGCGGCGGCGGCCATCGTCGGCAAATCGCTATCCGAGCCCATGATGATGCCCACTTGCGGCGCCTTTTTCGCCGGCGTCTTATCACCATTCGCCGCGCGAAGGATAGTGTCTAATCGTTCGGTCGCCACCGCCGCGCTCGAGCCGACGACCGTGATGTGACCCATCTTACGCGCCGTCTTCATGTCGGGCTTTTCATACCAATGAATGCTCGCCCCAGGCGTGGCCAGGGCGGCGCCCATCAACCGATGCGCCCGTCCCATGGCTTCGGGCCCATCACCATCGCCTAAAATATTTTTCATCACCGCACCGCCAACCTTAAGCGAGGTGTCGCCCAAGGGCCAACCTAAGATTGCCCGCAAGTGGTTTTCATATTGCGAGCACGCGCACGCTTCGATGGTGTAGTGGCCGCTGTTGTGCGGTCGCGGGGCGGTTTCATTGAGTAAAATCGACCCATCCTTCAATACGAACAACTCAACACCAAAAATACCTGCACCCGTAAACGACGCAATCGCCTTACGCGCCGCCGCTTGCACTTCTTCGGCGACTCTGTTCGGAATCGGCGCCGGAGTCGTCGTCGTGTCGCAAATGTTATTTTCGTGCACCGTCTCAACGACTGGATAGCACACCGTCTCGCCATCCTTGGCGCGCACCACCATCACCGCGAGCTCGCGCTCGAACGGCACCCACTTCTCGCAGTATAACCCTTGCGCGAAACCGCCGAGTTTCTCAACCGCACTCGCCAAATCGCCCGCCGTCTTTGCCACGGCGTTCCCGCGACCGTCGTACGCCAATCGCTTCGACTTCAACATGAGAGGAAACCCAAACTCCATCGCCGCCTTATCCAAGGCAACTTGGTCAGGAACATCCGCAAACGGTCCAAGAGGCACACCCGCCTTTTGAAAGTGCACCTTTTGCGCGTACTTGTCCTGAATCGTCGCCAACGTCTCTGGCGTCGGCTGCACATCCACGCCCGCCGCCGCGAGCTCGCGCAACGCCTCCACATCAATATGTTCAATCTCCACCGTCACCACATCGCACTCCTTCGCAAACGCCTTCACAGTCTCTTTATCTCTAAAACTCCCAACGATCTGATTCGCCGCAATCGACGCCGGCGCGTTCTCCGTCGGGTCCAACGCGTTGAGCCGAACCCCCATCGGCGCGCCCGCGATCGCCAACATGCGCCCGAGCTGCCCACCTCCCAAGATCCCAACCCGCGCATCGCGCGGTAACCCCTTAAAATTCTCATCATCACTGCATTCCTCGTCGCACACCGCGCCATTCGTCAGTCATTCAACCCCAAAAACCGCGCGCGCGCGACGCATCGCATTCAAAAAAACCGCGACGACGAACGAACGAACCTCATGCGAAACTGCTCGCGTTCGGCGCTCCCAGCGCTCGCGCGCGCGCGCGCGACGCCTCCACGAGACGCGCCACCCCCGACGCGCCACCGCCCATCGCGCACCGGCGTCCCAACGCAACGCAACGACGACAACACCGTCATCGTCCCAGCTCGCAATGACGGCGCCCCGATCGATGGTCGCCCGGGCGTGGACATCGCGTGACCCTGGGGACATCGCCATCGATCGACGTCGCGCATCGATCGCGCGCGCGATCGACCCCGTTCGCGATATCGATCGATCGCGACACCGCGCGGTCGACGACACCACCACCACGCCAACACACAGAATATTCGGACACGTGGAACCACGAATACTATGCCGTGTCGACCACGCGTACTGTGCGGGTGTGACGACGATATCCAATCCATTTGGTGGGGTATCGCCCGCGATCGACCCACACGCGGGTGTTCAGTGTACGTACTGTATCACCGTGAGCGCTAAGAAGGACGATATGTGGGATATCGCGCGAGGCGCGCGCACGCGAAGCGACGCTCGCGCGCGCGCGGACGCGGTCGTCGCATTGGTTGACGCGTCGTCGTCGTCGGTCGTCGCGCGCGCGTGGACGCACGACACGACGAGGGTATTTTGTGCGTGAGAAGTGTCGTCGCGCGGTTTCCCGTGATCGCGTGGAACGACGGGCGGCGTCGCACAGCGCGTGACGGATAGGATTCGAGACGACGCGGGTGTAATCTTTCGCGCGACACGCGTTCCGCGCGAAGCGTCGCGGGGGATCATGACGACGGTGCACGCGCGCGTGCCGCCTCGCGTGGTGGTGTACGAGGATGATTTGAATGAAGAAGAACACGAGCGACGGTTGCGAGCGAGATTTACGCGGGCGTCGCCGTCGGCGGCGTCGAATTCGATCGATGCACGGGATGCGCTCGATGCGCTGCGTCGATGCGAAGTGGGCACGGGGAAAGGGGACTCGAACGCGGCGCCGTTTGCGGTGGTGGCGAGGCGCGCGCACGCGCCTGGGATGCGTCGAGTATCGACGTCGAGTGATATCAGTGATGGGTACGATGTGGACATGGATGATGGGATGGTGTTGGGGTCGAACTCGTCGAGCGGGCGGTCGAGCGGCGGAGCGGTGCGCGCGTTGGAGGCGCAGATGCGACGGACATCGACGACGGAGGAGAAGGAAAATACGGTGGTAGTAGAAGAAGAACCAACAGATTCGAATACGTTGTTTACTTTGGTCGTTGCAACGTTGAATAAGCCGGCGGTGTTGGCAAGGGTGACAAACGCGTTGGATGGGTGCGGGTTGGATGTCGTCGAGGCGCACATTTTTTGTTCAGACGATGGGTACGCTTTGGATGCTTTCGTCGTGAAAGGATGGACAGGAAAGGATGCTGAGGCATTGGGTCAGAAGATGGAAGTGTTATTGAACGCTGATCCTGTTGGTGATGGCGATAGTAGACAAAGAACGACAACGCTCTCGGCGAGACACGGAGCGCGGAATCGGTCGTTTCAGCGCACGTCTAAAAACGTGTCTACATCGATTCCAGTGCATGTCGATCAGTTTTTACTTTCAAGAGCGCCCGAAAACGACGGTAGTGATAGTGGTCGCGCCGATGATGGGCTCTTTAAGGCGACAGATCGCAAGATGTCGACGCACGAGGAGAGTTTTCAGAGCGACATTTGCGAAGAGGATCTCGCCATCGGCCGCCGCATCGGCTCGGGTGCGTTTGGTGCGCTTCATCACGCAGTATTTTCGTCGTCCATCGACGCGAAGGTTGTCGAAAGAGAAGTGGCGGTTAAATTTTTGACCATTACTCCCGAAAACGAGTCTACCGCGCGACATGATTTCTTCCAAGAAGTCGCCGTGTTGCAATCGCTCAATCACGCCAACGTGCTTGGGTACGTCGGATCAATTACGCGAGGAGAAAAGCTGTGCCTCGTCACCGAATACATGCAAAATGGACCCCTTTTGAAGTACTTGCAAGAGACTGGTGCGCCCAAACAAAGGAATGCGATACAAATTGCGTTGTGCATCGCTCAAGGTATGGCGTACATTCACGACGACGCTGGCATGGTTCATAGAGATTTGAAGGCGTCCAACGTGTTGCTATCGGACAAGTGCGAGGCGAAAATCTGTGATTTTGGTCTCACGCGTGTCGTACCGAATGCCGACGAAGTTTTGATGACGGCCGAGACCGGGACATATCGATGGATGGCTCCCGAAGTCATCGCCCATATGCCGTATTCGTTCAGTTGCGATGTGTATTCATACGGCATCTTACTTTGGGAGATGATGTCAGCGGGTATGATTCCATACGATGATATGAACCCACTCCAGGCGGCTGTAGCAGTCGTGCAAAAGGGCTTGCGTCCAATCATACCTCCAAAAACAAGCGAATTATTCGCAACGTTGATGCAACAGTGCTGGCTCACCGTTCCAGACTCACGGCCGACGTTTCAGTCGATCGTTCAGACGCTCACTAAGGCGGATGCGGCGCTATCAGGCACCGATACCCCAATTCAAGGTGAAAGTTCTTTCTTGAGAAAGTTTAAGTTTGGTTCTTCGACCAAAAAACAATCGTCGTTGAAGCAGTAAATCACTCCATTGACGACGATGATGTACAAAAAAGGATGAGGCAGGCGGAAGCAAATGTCTCCGCGTAGTAGTCTTAAATAATGCACGCGCGCAATTCAAATGTGTTGTACCATGTAGTGTTACCGCGTAGTTGAAGTTGTTGTAAAACAATCGCAATATTTTTTTAACGTCCGTCGTCACCTGTGTTCTACAGTATCGTTATTAAAAACTTAAACTTAAACTCTACATACTCTACATGTGTAGTAGTCGTAGAACTTTGCCGTGCGCTTCCGGTTCTTGTTGAATGATACTGATAGACTGATAGATCCTCGGTTTCTCTACAACGTATTTACGATCCCGTGGGGAAGATTGACGTCAGTGACGGGCGGGTAGGGTTGACCTTTTTCACCTGGTCGCCGACGACTTCGACGTTTTTGTACGTGTACCCGACAAAGTTGGAATCCTTCTCCGCCTCAACGTCTTGCAACGTTTGACTCTTCTTTCGCATATTTTCATCCTCTTCAAAATCTTCAAAGTTACGCGTGTCTAAGTCATGCGATACCACAGGGTGGTACGGCGGGGTCATCGTGTACAAGTTATTCCAGTCCAAACCTTTGAAGAATTTGTGGCTCTTTATTTCGTCGACGCCGCCACTCGTACCCAAGCGTTGATCGCCATCGCACAATAAGCGCTCAATCAAATCACGAGCTTCAACGGAAATCGGAGCATCTTCAGGTATTCTTAAATGGTGTCTCCAGTGGACAATTTTTCTACACGTCGTCATCGGTTCGTCGCTGTAAAACGGCGGGTATCCCATGAGCATTTCAAACATAATCGCTCCGACGCTCCACCAGTCGCACTCCAATCCATATCCCTTCTTCAGCAACACTTCCGGAGCAATGTAGTCTGGCGTGCCGACAGTAGAAAATGCTAAACGACGACGATTTTTGTGCCAATTTGCGAGCTCTTCAGCGCGTTTCGGGTCATCTGCCGCGGGTAAGCCTCGCGCCGCGTCCTCCGCCGATGTCGCTTCGTTTTCCAATATCTCTGGAAGCACCGCTTGCTGATACGCTGGATCGACGGGTTTGCACAATCCAAAGTCACTCAATTTCATGTGACCGTCTTTATCGAGCAATAAGTTATCCGGTTTGATGTCTCGATGGATGAAATTGTGCGCATGAATCGTCTCGAGCGCTTGCACGGTTTGCGCCAAGTAAAATCGCGTCTCCTCCTCGGTGAGCGTATCGCGTCGAATCAACAACGTCATCACATCCCCACCGGGCAAGTACTCCATCACCAGATACAGAAACTGATCATCTTGGAACGAATAATACAGCGTCACCACCGTACGCGAGTTCACTTCGGCGAGAAGGTTACGTTCAGCCTTGACGTGATCCACCTGTCCGCGACGAACCATCTCCGACTTTTTCAACTTTTTCATCGCGAAAATCTCCCCAGTTGATTTTTGTCGCACCAACCGCACTTCACCTGTTGTCACGTCATTCAAACACAACGATCACGCGTCAGTCCACCACGTGTACGACGACATACTCCGCGCGCGCGACGCAACGCAAACCGCCGCGAGCTAAAAATTCCGAAGAGTCACGCACCAAAAGCTCCACGACCGATAATCTTCAACGGCTCAAAATCCTCCACACACATCTTCCTCGTACCATCACTCCCGACACCACCCGTCGACATCGTCGCCGCACCACTGACCGTCGCGCCAGACTCCTCTCCAGTCGCGCTCGGAATATTCCGCCCCGAAGACGTCGCCGCCCGCGCGCGCAACTCAAACTCACGCGTCAACGCATCCACATCCAGCACCACCGCGCCCGTGGGCGACCCATTCGTCGTCGTCGCTTTCGACGATCGCCCCGTCGCGCTTCGAAACGCACGCGAAAACCACCCATTCGACGGCATGATTCAACCAATGCAGACGCACGCGGAACTCAGCACCGAGGCGTTCGCGTCCGAGGCGTTCGCGTCCGCGAACCGCGTCGACGTCACCCGCCGCGCGCCGCCGCACCCGCGCGCGTTCGCTCGAACGCGTCTCGCGCGATCACCGCCCGCGACTTTTCACGCCACACGCACGTCGCGTCGCGTTCTGACGCGTCGGATGCTGATTAATCAATCGCACGCGTCGCCTTCTGACGCGCGCAGTCGCGTCTCCGCGCGCGCCACACATTCGCGCGCCGCGCCAGCATCCGAGCGCCCGATGCCGCGCGCGCGCGACGCAAACGATGGATAAAAATACATCCACCGCGATCGACGCGCGCGCGGCGCTCGACGCCGTCCGCGCGGCGCGTGACGCCGTGCGAGAGACGTCCGATGCGACGTCTCGGCTGACGCGACGCCGCTCGAGCGCGCGCCAACGTCGACGAATCAAGGCGGAAATCACGACCGCGCACGCTCGAGCCATCAAACGCGCGTGGAAGGATGAAGAACGCGCGTGTCGCGACGCGCTCGAGCGCGAAAACGCGGCGTTGCGCGCGATTGCGATGGAGATTCGTGACGGATGGCGCGCCGCGTGCGCATCGACATTGATGCATCAATCGACATCCATTCAAGACGCTCGCGATGTCGCATTCGCGGTGCGCACGCGCGATGTCTCGATGCACGCACAGCGCGACATTCTTCGTCTCTGTGACGACGTGCGCGAGGCGTGCGAGGCTATGCGTGCGATGGTGCCAGCAGACGCGACGCGGCTCGAAACCGCCGTCGTCGACGAGGACATTCGGCTGTCCCGCGCGGCGTCTCTCGACGCGTCTCTCGATGCCATAGACCGCGTCTTTGCCGAACTCGCCCGCGATTCCGCGCACGGTGCGCATGCGTTGGGTCGCAAGCTCGTTGACGTCGCCGAGCACATCGAACGCGTGTGCGCGGCGAGGTGATGAGTTTCCGTAGCTCTCGGCGTTGTAATTTCTGTAGCTCTCAAAACATAAAGCGTCATTCGTCGACGGTGCGGTGGCGTCATCGGCGTGCGGCGCGCGAGGGATAGACGTGCGCGAGTGTGTGCGTGTGTGTGTCTCATCGCGCGGTGGTGTTCGTGCGACGATGGCGACGACGACGACGACGACGTCCGGGACAGCGTTGGTTCGAGGCGGAGCCGCCAGGGCGCGCTCCAGGAGGACGACTGGGTGCGCGCGGCACGGCGACTGCGCGAGGCGATGGGACGGGCGAGGGCGAGGGATGATGATTGTCACCGCCGCGGGCGGACGACCGGTGAGATTGTCGAAGAATAAGAAGCGCGCCAAGGAGGAGATGATTGCGCAAAAGAAGGAGACCAAGGCGGATGGGGCGTTGCGAGGGCGAGTGGCGGATGCGGATCATGAAGCGCGACGATGGCTTGGACAACACTTTTTAGTGGATAATAGTGTGGTGTTAGATGCAATTGAGGCGGCAGAGTTGAAAGAAGGGGATAGGATATTGGAGATTGGACCTGGGACGGGGAACTTGACGGCGGAGATGTTGTCGCGAGGCGTGCGCATTACGGCGGTGGAAAAGGATAGGAATCTGGCGGAAAAATTGCGCGAAGGGTTGTGTAAGGAGTATCCAGAGCATTTAGAATTGATTGAAGGGGACTTTTTGAAATGGGATGGGCTTGAAGACGCGTTTAGGCGTTCGGATCCTGGCCAACCGCGAGCCAAGGTTGTGGCGAACATTCCGTACAACATCACCACCGACGTGTTGAAGGTTTTGCTCCCCATGGGTCAGACATTTGAGGACATGATTTTCATGTTTCAAGAAGAAGTCGCGCAGCGTTTGGTGAATGATGATGCAGGTGGCGGAGATTATCGAGCGATGAGTGTGCGCGTACACTACTACTCAAAGCCGTACTACATCCGACCAGTGTTGCGCGACTGTTTCATGCCGCCTCCAAACGTGGAATCGTGCCTGATTGGTTTCAAACCCAAAGAGCCACACGAGTTATTACCTCTAAGTGGTACCGATAAGCAATTCTTTACGTTTGTTCAGGCGTGCTTTGCGCAAAAGCGTAAAATGTTGCGCAACAATTTGAAGGCGGTGTGCGACGACGCGACGATGGAAGAAGCGTTCAATGTCATCGCCCGCGAACCAAAGGTTCGACCGCAAGAATTAACCATGGAGGAATATGTCAAACTATTTAATTTTATCCGAAGTCGTGGCGACGCATAGAATGATTTTATGCTTTTGTAATTTGTTTTACTTGTTTTGTCATCTAGAAATACCAGGAGGCGCTCGTTTTAATTTAATCCAACGCCTCGGCATGTTTGCTATCGCTATCGTTACTAATTTTCCCTCCAGCGCCCGACATCATTTCCTTTTTCAGGGCCGCAATGCGCTTTGCCACTTCAGGATCTTCGCTCACCTTTGTCTCTGCTTTACGCTTCTTGTCCAACTTAGCCGTCACCGCTTGCGTGATTGGCGTGTTCCACCAAATCGGTCCACCCATTATGCCGTCACCCGAGCAACAAGAGATGCAGCCCGTTTTGACATTCGGCGTCAATTGCTGTTGCGGTGCTCGATTCGCCATGGGTACACGGCAAATAGACGCTGTCCCAAAGTTTGTCGCCGACTTTTGAATGGACAAG
>JACLAB010006770.1_pt1 | contig 20955 bp, 12 predicted proteins | sample 8027921 | NCBI WGS metagenome assembly JACLAB01 (sample SAMN15725117, study PRJNA655200) | protist metagenome | isolation source: fluorescence activated cell sorting (FACS) single amplified genomes of... | place: USA: West Boothbay Harbor, Gulf of Maine | collected 2000-07-19
CCGGCGACGAATTACGAAACTGCGTTGAGGCAGACGTTGCACGCTGAAGACGACGAGCGCGCCGAAGACGACGAGCGCGAGCGCAAGCACAAAAAACCATCCACGATGGAGCAGAGCACGATGGAGCACAATAACGATTTGCAAGCGATGATTAATTCGCTCGACCGCGTGAATGGTGTGGTTGCGAATCAACAACAGTCGTCGTATTCGTATGGAAATGACGAAGACGTCGTCGCCGCGGATGCTGAGAATGAATACGACGCGCCCGAGCGCCGCGAGCCAGAGCGCCGCGAGCCAGAGCGCCGCGAGCCAGAGCCCGCGCAAGAGCCGCTCGTCGAGGTTGAAGTCCCAGAGGTGTCCAATGTCGATGCGTTCTTGATGAGCGCGCAACCCGCGACGGCGGAGTCGTCGAAGTCGTCATCGACGTTTGCAGCGGCTGTCGCGGAGCCCGAACCAGCGACGCCAGAACCCGCGCGGGATGTTGAACCGCAAGCGCAAACGCAAGCGGCGGACGACGCATTTGATGCTTCGTGGGTGACGTCGTTTACGGGCGAAGTCGAAGACAACGCGCAGGCATCTCAGTCTGTCGACGCGTTGCTGAGCATCCCGGGGACGGTGCAGCCGCAGGCGCAACCGCAACCGCAACCAGCAGCCGAGGCTGAGGCGGCGGCGGTTGCGCCAGTTCCGGCGCAACCGGTTGCCGTGGCGCAACCGGTGGCGGTTCCGGCGCCATCGCAACCCGCAGATGATCTCGTGAACGCTATTTCTGACGCGTTACAAACGCTTCAGACCGACGCGTCGTCGTCGTCGGGAGAATTAGGCCAGTCTGGCGTCGCGGCGGCGCCGACAATCAAATTGACGACGCCGCACGAAGCGAACACGGATGCGAGCGCCATCGCGGCGAACGTCTTGGCGTTGATTCAACGTCGAATGCAGAGTAACGCCGCGGCAAGTACTGCGAGCATGGGTTCGGGCGGCGTTGGCGCGTACGCCGCGCCGCAGCAGCGACCGAATTTATCCAAGGAGGAAATCGCCGCCGCCATTGCGCGTTCGCTCACGGCGGCGACGACGCCCGCGGTGCAAGCCAACGCCATCGAACAAGCGCAAGCGGCGAATTCTGGCGACGCTGACGTCGACCCGAACACGCAAATCATCGCCAACGCCATGGTTGAGCACGACCAGCGCACGGCGCATCGAATCGCCGAGATTTTAATGCAGGATGACGGCGTGCAATTGACGCGGGACAAGTACTCTGAAGCCGCGCGCATGGGCGAGGCGTTGCCCGGAACGTCGTCCTCGTCAACCTCCGCCGAGCAAAACGCTCGCGAAGAAGCGGCGCAGTTAATTTTATACGAGGAACAGCGGCGATCGCGCGAAGAAGTGCAAGCCATGCGTCGGGATTTAGCCGCCCTCATGGCCAACGTGCAGGCGCACTACGCCATGGGCTTGACGGAGAATAGAATCGACAAGACTGCGTCGTCAGCGGCGAGTCAAATCGTCGAGACGCTCAAGCCCGTGCTCGGCACGCGCGATGGTTCATCCGGAACCGCGTCATCGTCTTCAGCGGTGTTTGATTACCCGACGATTCCGAGCTCGACGTTGTCAAAGACGAATTTGGTGCTTCAGGGCGTCGCCACGCAGCGCGCTCGACACGACAAGCAAAAAGCTGCCGAAGCCGCGGATCACGAGGCAGCTGACGCCGAACGCCGTGCCGCCGACGACGCCGACGCGCTCTCGCAAGTGACGTCCGTGGATGAATCCATCGCCGCGCCGTGGGATACCGCCAGTAGTCTGGGTTCAGAGCCAAAGTGGTTGAAGGATTCCGTCGAAGGCGGCCGACTCGAAGCAGATTTCATCGACGCCGACGTCACAGACACCGGTCGCGCCATCGTATCCAGAAGCGCCGCGGGTGACTTTGAGTTACCCGATTTCGACGCACACGACGACGACGACGACGACGACGACGCTCCAGAGACGTCCAAGCGATCAAAGAGCGGCGTCAAGGATGAAGTGCGTAAAATCGTCCACGGCGTCCTCGGCAAGAAGAAATCCAAGAGCGACGACGAATACGACGTCGATGCCGACACTGCTCGCGCCGTGCGTGCGAACAAACACCTCTTGCACCACTCAAACTCCAAGTATTCATAGACACGAGGCGTCAAGACGATCATTAAACACGTTGTAACAGTGAAACGCCACGCGAGCCGACGTCCCGCGCCCGCGCGCCCCTCAAAGCATGCCTCCGTGCGCGCGCCCCGTCCGTCCCGCCGCGGTCGTCGCCACCCACGCGCGCGAGTCGCGAACCCACGCGCGCCGCTCGACCCCGTCGTCGTCAACGTCCGCGCGCGCCATGTCCTCGAGCGCCGACGACGCGGCGCCCGCGCCCTGGACGGTGAAAGATGTCCTCGAACACTTGGGCGCCGCCTCGTCCTCCGCGCGCGTGCGGACATCGATGAAGGACATCGACGGCGCACTCGCCGCGTACGCCAAGGGCATCGCGCGCGTGCTCGACGCGAGCACGGCTCGCGTGCCCAAGGAGGCGTTGGAGTTGCTACGCGAGGGCGTCGCGCGCGCCGACGACGCGAACGCCGCAGAGGATAAAATACTCGCGCTGCGTCGCGCGATGGATCGCGCGACGGATTGTTTGATGAATCCAAAAGAGCCAAAGGATATGTATGAGGCTGAGATTGGCGCGCACGCGCGAGAGCGAGGGGTGACGGTGCGGTTGATGTCGTTCGCGAGCGCCGCGGGTGGGGACGACGCGAAGCGTTGGCGCGCGTTGAACGACGGCGTCATGGGTGGTATGAGCGATGGGTTCTTCATGAGTGGCGAGCGAGGGGCGAATTTCGTCGGGAATGTGAGTTTGGAGCGAAATGGCGGGTTTGCCAGCGTTCGGGCGGCGGTGGAGGAGGATGGAGAGGCGTACGATGGTATTTACGTCGACGTCGTCGCGGCGGAGGATAACGCGAATAAAACCTGGTTGTTTATTTTGAAGGATGACTTGTGCATGCGCGAGCAAATGAATTTTAAGACGGCGTTTAAAGCCAAGGGTGAGCTTGGACGCGTGAAGCTACCGTTTGATGCGTTTAACCGCCCAGAAAGAATGGGGCGAGCGATGTATCGAGAGCCGCTTCGCACGCGGATGTTGCGGGAGTTTGGATTTATGATTTTAAAAGGCGACGACGTACAAGTCGGACGGTTCGCGCTTGGCATTGCAGAAATTGGATTTTATCGCGATTAAGTGAGTCGTACAGTACATGCATTTTATTAATGTTACAGCAGCAGCAGCAGCGTTCTACAATTTGGTCTATCGTCGATGCGTCGACGCGACGTTTGCTTCTCTCGCGCGCATCGAGCTCGCATTCATCGTTTCATCTATGACTATCCCACTCGAGTCTACGTGGTATCTAAATGCCGTCAATGGAGCTAAGGGCGACTTGACAATCTTGATCAAACGCTTGTCGGGCGTGACTTCGAGAACGACGCGCGTGTTTACGCAGTGCGCCCACTTCGTGCCGAGCGCCGCGGTAATTCCACTAGACTCTTCTTCCACGCCCGGCGCCGGGGGCTCACGCAGCGATGCGTCGTGTACACCGTGTGTGATTGCCCCACCAATGCGCGTCGTGACTTGATTTACCGCTAAAACCGCCAATCCGTGCTTTTCGGCGTGGCGTTTCAGCGTCGCCGCAATCGCGCCCAAAACGCTCTGTCTTTGCATCACCTTTTCACGCCCGAATTCTCCGCGCGCCAAGTGTGCGACTGAATCGATAATAACCAATCGAACCTTGTGATCGATAATCGCTTCTTCGAGCGCTTCCAGACGCTTTGCTAAATCACTTAAACTCGTCGGCGTCGCGACTCGAACGCGGTTCCACGTCGCCTCCGCCTCGGCTTCGCTCGCGAACGCCTCACCAAACTTGGCGCGCGCAATTTCTTCCAAACGCGCGCCGCTAAACTTCCGCTCCGCATCGATGTAAATCACCCCGCCATCGGCACCGCCGACGCGCGTGGGCGCGCACGCGCTCGCGCACGCCGTGAGGCACAGTTGCGTTTTCCCAGCGCCCGCGGCTCCGACGATTTCCGTCACCGATCCGATCGCCAAGCCCCCGCCGAGCGCTCGGTCGACGTCTCTGACGAGCGTCGGGATAAATTTCGCCGCACGCAAGGCGTCGAACGCGGTGGTGGGCGCGGGAGCGACCGCGCGCGCGACGCCGCGGAGGAGCTCTCGAGCGCGCGCGTGCGAGCAATCGGCGAGCTCGACGACATCGAGGGGCGAGCGGTACAGGGCATCTTCGGCGGTGCGACAGCCGCGGGATTCGAGTTTCGCCACGAGGGTTTGGTCGACGTCGAGCCGGTCGAGGGTTCGACGGGAGGTGCTCATGCCGCTGAGGCGCGTTGTGATGCACGTTGGCGTCGCTTTTTGCGTTGATTATGGTGATATTACACAATACATGTGGTGCGTGCGGGTTATGCGGGCGACACGGCGGTGCTTTGTTTTGAGACGAATCGTCTGCGAACGCGCCGACGGAACCGACGAAGGATTTGTCGGGCGACGTCAAAGAATGGTTGAGTCAGACGACCGACGGCGATGCTCAACAATACGCAACCGAGAGAAAATGATTCTTTGAAGTGCTCGGCGAGGGTGACCGCGCGAAGGCCAGTGTATAGCTCTTTGCGCAGCTCTTTATCAGTGGCGAGCATGTGCGCGGCATCTTTGGCCAACGCGAGAATTGGAACTTTAATGCCACCCTTGACGCCGACGCCGGCGAGCGAAATCAAATTGCGCAACCGCTCCCATTCGAAGCGCTCCTTGACGACGACAACCTTGAGTAGTCGAAGTCGAAGCGCCGGATCTGGATCAGTGAGCAAACGGCGCGCGACGTACGGAAACGCGGCGTCGAGCAAGTTGAAATCTGGGTTGAGCGTCAAGCAAATGCTTTCTTGCGTCAACAACGAACGAATAACCAATGAGAATCGCTCGGGAACGCGAATGGGGTATTTGAACAACAATTTGTTGAACTCCCGAGTGAGACCACGGAATGAGAACTTTTCCGCGCTTGCTAGCGATTGGAGTGCTTCGTCACCCCAAACCTCTGCCAAGCCTTCGGCGACTGGTCCGACATCCGAACCCGGTTGCAAAAAGCCCAAGTCCGAGAGCGTTTCTGCGAGCGCGTCGTAATCGCGATTCATGACGTGCACGACGGCATCAATCAAACTCTCTTGATTCGAACGAGAAATTTCGGCGACGTTACCAAAGTCGACGTATGCGATGTCGCCGTTGCGAATGGCCAAAACGTTTCCTGGATGCGGGTCGCCGTGAAACAATCCGAATTCAAGCAATTGCTTCAATCCCGCCTCGACACCGTTCACCAAAAAGCGTGCGCGTGCAGCATCATTTTCAAACGCACCCTGCGCCGTGCACCGCACGCCCGTTTGCCAATGCATCACCAACACGCGCGGACCGCTCAAATCACTCACCACGGCTGGAATCTGCACGTGAGAGTCGTTTCGAAAATTGAACTTGAAATCGCGCAAGTTTCTGGCCTCTTGTACAAAGTCGAGTTCTTCGAGAAGCTTTTCCGCAAACTCGTCCACTAGCAACGCCGAAGAACAACCAAGGTTTGCAGTGGAGTACTCGTCAAAAAACTTGAGCGCCGCCGCTCGAAGCAAAAACAAATCGAGAACGCATTGCGTGCGCGTGTTCGGACGAAGGACCTTGATGGCAACTTCTTGGCCATCGCGCTTGAGTTTACCTTTGTACACTTGTCCGATCGACGCCGCCGCGATCGGTTCGGGCGAGATTTCGCTAAACGTCTCCTCGATGGTTTTCCCCGTTTGCTCTTCTATAATCTTAAACGCCTCCTTTGAATCAAACGGTGGGACGCGATCCTGCAACTTGGTCAGCTCCTCCATCAACGTTTCATTCACCAAATCTGGTCTGTTGGCCAAATTCTGCCCGAGCTTGACGAACAACGGCCCAAGCTCGCACAAAGTCTCCTTCACGGCGTTGGCCCAACGCGAACCGACGTCGAGCGCGTCCAACGCCTCCAAGCTCTGTTGTTTATTCTTCAACTTTCCGAGCACGAACGCGAGGCGCGCCGTACGCTTAGCGAGCTCAAACGGTCTCGCCAGCGCTTCGCGTTGGATTTCCTCCGGATCATATCGCGTCACCATGCGACAAAAATCTCTATCCGCCTCGAGCGCGGCTTTATCCTTTTTCTTTGGCGCCGGCTTCGACGCGCGCGGGTTCACCTTTACCTTTTGCGTCGACGACGGCGGCGCGTCGTCCACGCCTGCCATGGAAGAATCAGCGACAGCAGACTCGGACGTGCGACACCGCCGCCGCGCGTCGTCGCCGAGACGCGTCCCGAGCCCACCGCGAGCGGACGCAACCCTTCGCGCATCCGTCATCGCCCGCGCCCCGAATGACCCCATCTGTGTCATTCGCGTCGCGTATCGCCCCGCACCGCGCGCATCACGGCCATGTACGCGCGTCCGCGTCCCCGCCGGCGACGGTTCCCCGCGCACGCGCGCGCACGGCGCCGCATGAAGCGCGCGCATGGGTGTCAAGCCACGCACGACGACGCACAATTCACACGCACACGCACCCCCGCGTGCGCTCGAACGTCCCGCGCGCGCCCTCGATCGATGTCACGACCTCTCCCGCGTGCGTTCGCGCGCGCCTCGTCGCGATGTGCGCGCGCTCGACGCGTGCGCGCGGCGTAATGACGCGGCGTGCCGACCACGTCGCCTCCAGTGGCATCCACTGAATGTCGCGCCCATCCAGTCGTCTCGCGCGCGTCGGCGCGCGTCTCGCGCGCGACGCGACGCGCAGCACAGACGCGTCCCGCGCGTCGCATCCTCGGCGCGCGCGAGGCGCTTCAGCGCGCGCGCCACGGCGTCACCGTCCACACACAATGGACCAGCGCCGAAGTCGCGCTCGGGACGCGTCACTCACCGACGCACGCGCGCGACGCACGGCATGTCACACGGGACGATGACGCACGCGCGCGCGTTACGCGCACCTCGCGCGACGGTCGGTGCGCGCATCGCGCGCGCGGCGACGATGCGAGCGACGATGAGCGAGGTCCCGATGCGCAGCCGCCGCGCGCAGTGCGTGGTGTGCGCCGCCGAACCGCCGCGCGACGGCGCGTACGGACGCGGTCGCGGGCGCGGGCAAGGTACGTGTGCGATGCGACGCGGCGTGGCGTCGTCGCGAGGCGATGCGAACGACGTCCGAGGGCGGTCGTGCGACGCGAGCGCGCGATGTTTCGCAGCTTTTGGGGAGACAAAAACAGTTACTCACGTCGCGCGCGCATTCGTAGGAACATCTGGGCGCGGTGCGCGCGGTTCAGGGCGCGGAGGGCGCGGTGGGCGCGGAGGGCGCGGACGCGGACGCGGCGGCGTGCGGAAACAGAGCGATGGGAAGCAGCATCTCGGACAGACGTTGGAATATCAGACGGACAAGGCGTTTCCGGCGGTGGATGAGCTCGTGGACGACCCGCCGTTGAAAATTCTCCCGCTCGGTGGGTTAGGAGAGATTGGCATGAACTGCATGTTGATCGGGACTGGCGATCGGTATATTTTACTCGATGCGGGGTTGATGTTTCCAGAGTACGTGTTGATGTGATGTTGGTTTTCGTCGCGTTTCGAGCGCTTTTTGACCTAGGGCGTAGTCGTTTTACTCGCGCGCGCGCTCGTCGATGTAATTCGCGTCGCGAGTATTGACCTGTGTTCGTTATATGTGTCTCGCAGTCATGAAGATTTAGGCATACAAAAAGTGCTCCCTGATGTGTCGTTTTTGGCGCGATGGAAGGACAAAATTGAGGCGGTGCTCATCACGCACGGTCACGAGGACCACATCGGGGCGCTCCCGTGGGTGATCCCCGCCCTCGATCCATCTACGCCCGTCTACGCCGGTTTATTCACCATGCAACTCATCCGACGACGAATGATGGAATTTTCGTTATGGAACGATGAGCGTTTCAAGGTGTTCAACATGAACGAGCGCTTCCAAGCCGGACCTTTTGACATGGAGGCGGTGCGCGTCACGCACTCCATTCCCGACTGTTGCGGATTAATTTTCCGCTGCGACGCGGGAACGATCGTGCACACGGGCGATTGGAAGATTGATGAAAATCCCGTCGATGGCCAACTTTTTGATCGCACGTCTTGGGAACGCGTTGGCAACGAAGGCGTGACGCTGATGATGAGCGACAGCACAAACGTCCTGTCGCCCGGGCGAACGATTAGCGAATCCGAAGTCAGCAAGGGCATCATGAAACGCGTCTTGGGCCATCGCGGACGCATCATCACCACGCAATTCGCGTCAAATATTCACCGTCTTTACGGCGTTCGCGACGCCGCAGAGGCTACGGGGCGTTCGATTGCGTTTTTGGGCTTGTCGTTGACCACGTACCTCGAAGCGGCGAAAAAGGCGGGCATCGCGCCCATCGACATCGACAAGCTCGTGCCGGCGGAAGAAATCGACAATTGCGATCCGAGTAAGTTGTTAATCGTCACCACCGGGTCGCAAGGAGAAGATCGCGCCCAACTCGCGCGTGCGGCGTACGGCGCATCGCCCCTGCTCACGCTTCGTCCGGAAGATTTAGTATTATACTCGGCGAAGATGATTCCGGGCAACGAAAAGCGCGTGATGCGCATGATGAATGAAATCGCCAAAAAAGGCCCCGAAATCGCCATGGGTCGCGAAGACGTGTTGCACTCGAGTGGACACGGATATAAAGAGGAACTGGATGAGGTGATTAAGCTGTTGAAACCCGAACACTTTTTGCCCGTGCACGGTGAGTATGCGTTTTTAAAGGCGCACGAACAACTGGCGCGGCAGTCGGGCGTGGCGCACACGACGGTGATTGGAAACGGACAAATGTTGGGGGTCACGCCGCTGCGCACGAAGAAGTCGCACGGCACCATGGGTAATTTTCATATGATTGGTAAAGCTCGGTTGCAAACGATGTTTAACGATGGGAACATGGGGAGTGGGACGTCAGAGGACATGGCCATCGAGGAGCGGATGCGCATCGCCGTCGAAGGCATCATCGTGTGCGACTATGAAATCGCAAACGACGGCAATGGATTAATCCTCGCCAAGGCGCGCGTGACGTCGCGAGGGATGTGGACGGATGATGGACGCATGTTAGAGTCCGTGCGATCGGGTGCGGTATTGGCGACGGAGGCGATGCCCATCGATACCAAGTTGAGCGCCGTCGAGCGCGCGGTGTCCCGAGCCATTCGTTTCGCGGTGAAAAACTACTGTAACAAACGCCCAGATGTCATCGTCGTCGCCCATCGAGCCGGCGAGCGTTCGCGCCCGGTTCCAAACGTTGACGAGATTGATATCGACGGCGACGACGATGATGGACAGCGACGGTATGCGAAGCGTTCGATGACGCCGACGGATGTTCGACCGCTACGCGGCGACTATAAAGGTTCGGGACCGTCGGGGGATTCGCGACACTTACGTCGCGACTCCGAATACCAATGAGCGCGTCGACGAATGCGATCAAGTTTTGTTGGTTAAATTATTTTGTCCGTGTATTTGTAATTCTCGATGGGAACGTAGCGTTCCTTTTGTTTCCTTTGTCAGTCGGCGTCGAGACGGTTGCGTCAAAAAGCGCGCCGGCGCCTCACTGCGCGCCGCGGCATGTCCTGCACGCGCGCGCTCCCACACACGCATCGCCGCGCAACACCGCGCGTACCCGACGTACACCGCCGCATCTCTTTCGTTCGAACGCGCGTACGCGTGCGGTCGACACCGACGCCGCCCGACGCCGACGCGTGCGCGCTCGCGTCGCCTTGGCGTTTCGAAGGTACCAAGCGACTCTACGGCGCCCAACGCTTCGCCGCGCTCGAACGCGCGCACGTCTTAGTCATCGGGCTCGGCGGCGTCGGATCGTGGGCGGTCGAAGCCCTGGCGCGATCGGGCATCGGGGCGCTCACGCTCGCGGACCTCGACGACGTGTGCGAAACAAACGTCAACAGACAAGTCGCCGCGCTCACGAGCACGGTTGGGATGTCGAAAGCGCACGTGCTGGCGAAGCGCGTGCGAGATATAAACCCTGACTGCGACGTGCGCATCGTGGAAGATTTCGTGCAAGGATGGAACGTGGAAGCTATCGTCGAGCGCGGCGAGGGCGCGCGGCGGGCGGCGGCTGAGGACGCGAACGCGGACGCGGATGTCTCTGGAGCGTGGCGTCGACCGGATTACGTGCTCGATGCGATCGATAAAGAGCGAGATAAGGCGGCAATCGTGGCGTATTGCGTACACGCGCGCGTGCCGCTGTGCGTCACGGGTGGCGCTGGAGGATTGGATAGTTTACAAGACGTGCGCGCCGACGATTTATCGTCGACGACGTTTAATCGCTTGGCGTCGATGACGCGAAAGACGCTGAGGAAAGACTACAACTTTCCAAAGGACACTGAAGGTCCGACGTTTCCTGGTGGCAAGAAGAGTGCGGCGAAGAAGGCGAGAAAGTCGTCAAAGTGGGGTGTGAAATGCGTGTACGCTCCGGAGAATCAAAACGTCTTCAAGACGGCGGGGACAAAGGGGCGAGGAGGTATAGGATGCGATGGCGTCGGCGGCAGCGCAGTATTCGTCACTGGCGCTATTGGATTCAAAGCTGCGTCAGAAATAGCGCTTGATTTGATGCAAGAGAAGACGTCGTCGTCGTCGTCGAGTGATGGACCAGCGACGACGGGATGGCGTTCGCGCGTGTGGCCGTCGACGGCAACCGTCGCCGTCGATGGTTCGAGCGATACCGTGGAGGGCATCCCGCACGACATTGTATCGTTAACAAATGTCACGGAGACGGACGAATTCATCGACGTAAATGAAAACACAAAGGGGCTTGAGCCGTCAAAACGAGACGCGTCGCAACCGACGAGCGCGAATTTGGCCGCCGCCGCGAAATTAGACGCCGAGGAAATGTTCGACGCGCACTGCCACTGGCACTTGGATGGCGATCAAAAAGCCGTGCGAGAACTATGCGCGCGTCTTGCCGGAGCGTGCATGACAACCACGCGTCCTGGCGATTGGAACGATGCTCTGGCGATCCGGGAAGGTGATCAAGCCGTCAACGTCCCCGTCGCGCTCGGCGTGCACCCGTGGTGGGCGCATTTAGAAAAAGAGTCCAAGGACGCCTGGATGACTCGCTTGCGCGACGCCATGACGTCTGTGCCGTCGTGCGTGGTGGGTGAAATCGGACTTGACAAGGTTGCCGTGCCTCCAGACGCCGACGCGGACTATGAAAACCAGCTCGATTGTTTCGCGAGGCAACTCGCGCTCGCCACCGAGTTGAAAAAACCCGTCGTCGTGCACTGCGTGAAGGCTACCGGAGACATGCAAAGAATGTTCCGCGAAGCATCCGATTTGCCCCCGCGCATATATATGCATAGCTTCGGCGGTTCATCCGAGTTTTTACGACAGCTGACGACGATGAAAAAGTATGGCGATCGATTTTACTTTGGCTTTTCAAGCGTGATTAATTTGCGCTCACCAAAGACGCAAGACGTCATTCGCGCGACGCCTGACGATCGTTTACTGCTCGAAAGCGATTTATGCGATCCAACGCGCGCGGAAGATGAATTACGTATCATGTTAGCGTTTATTGCGGATGTCAAAGGATGGAGCGTCAACGACGCCGCGCGTATTACGCGCGAAAACGCCAATCGCTTTTACGGCGAATAGAATTTCTGCGAGAACGCCTCGCGTCGTCTGTGTAACATCATCATCATCATAGCGGATTCAATGTGATTATAGTGTGTGTGCTAATTCTTGTGCTAGTACCACCGCGCGAGAGGTTCTACTCGTCTAGAAATAGATTGCGCTGACGTCGCCGGTGGCAAACCCAGATCCGCACCCAGGGCATTTGCGTTGACGCGCCTCAACCGTCTTATCAATGCACGTCTTGCAAAACATGTGATAGCATCGCGTGATTATCACAGATTTCGGGCGCTCCATGCACACCGAACAATTCATCATCGTTTTATACGCCGCAACTTCTTCGTGCAAATCTTTAGTGCCGCCCTCTTTCATCAAACGGTCGCACTTCTTCTTCAAGCCGGCGACTTGCGATTCGGCTTTTGTTTTCGCTTGTTTGGCGGCTTCGAGTTCGCCGAGTTCCTTCTTGCTTCGCTTGAGCAAGTCCGCAACCTTCTGTTCGGACGCTTGCAACTGCTCTCGCACGTCGACAATTTGTTTCTCCATCGCACGAAGCTGGGTCTTTGAACGTTCGACTTGTTCATCCGTTCCAGACGTTTCCTCGCGCATCTTTGCCAACACTGTCGTCGCTTCGGCGAGCTGGCCTTCAAGCTCCGCCGTGCGCGCGTGGGCGTTGTCGAGATCGCGCTTATAATACGCCGCGGTCTCAGACACTCGAGCGCATTCATCTTCGAACTTTCTCGCGTGCGCTTGCGCGGCGATGCGTTCGCCCACCGCCTTGTTTTGACCCTCTTCGCTCGTGGCGATGCGCTTCAACAAACGCGTGCTCTGCTCCTGCGCCTCGGCGTACGCCCCAGAAATCGCCTCACATTCTTCAACGTACATCATCACCTCGCCTTGTTTTTCTTCTAACGCGCTTTGTGCCGACGTGGCGGTCGCTTCGGCGCCAGCGAGTTGTTCCTTCAACAGAGCGATTTGTTTTTCGAGATCCGCTTGCTTGGCGGATGATTTCTTCGCGACTTTGCCTTCGAGGTCGGCGACGGATGCCTCGAGTGACTTCACCTTTGCATCCGCAGCGTCGCGTTGAATCTTAGCTTCTTCGAAAGACTTGTAAGACGCCATGAGACGGGTGTTTTCATCCTTGAGCACTTTGTTTTCTTGCATGATGATGTCAAGCTGCTTGAGCTTTTCGTCGGTGGAGACGTTCATATCCGCCTTCTCCGTGAGCGCGCGCACCTTAAATTCCAAGTCATCTCGCGACTTGACGACGTGGGACAAACGCGAGTCGAGCTCATTCGCGCGCGATTCCGCAGAACGCAATCGCGTAATTGCGGCTTCGCCGCGCTCCGCCGCTTGACGGTCGCGAATACTATCTTGATGCGCGCGGTCGAGCGTTCGTCGCGCGTCGCGTAATTCGTTCGCGAGACGTTCATTTTCATCACGCAAACTTTGAGTGCGATTGCTCAACGCCACATACGCCGAAGACTTTTGCACGCTCGCCTCGAAGTTTTGCGCGTCACCGAGTGTGCGCACTTGCAACGCCAAGTCTGTCTTTTCCTTGTTCAATTCGGCGATTGTTTTTTCATTGTGCTTCAATTTGCCTTCGAGTTCGGCAATCGTGCCTGCGTATTTAGCCACTTCCGCAGCTGGCATTGCCGCCGCCGCCGCGGGTTGACCACCAACGGGCGTGTCTGGGCGACTCACACCACCAGCGTTCGATTTACCCTCCGCCGCCGCTGCGGCTTTAGCTTGCGCCTCGGCGCCCGCCGCGCGAGCGTCCTCCGCAGTCGCCATTTTGGGCAAACCTTCAATCGTATCGTCACCGCCATTCGCCTTGGCAATCGCTAACCGTCGTCGAGTCGCCGCGAGTTCCACATGCATGTCATCTAATTCCGCCGTCAAATCCTTACACTTTTTCGAATCCCGCAAGTAGGCGTGCTGCAACGCGTCGTAATCCCGTCGCAATTTTAACCTACTCGCTTCGAGCGCATCCATCTTCTTTGACAACTCAGTATCACCTTGCCCACCCGTCTTGCTCTCAATCGCATCGAGTACGGCGGCTAACTTTCCTTTTGTATCATCCGCCTTCTCGCGCAACGCCTTCACCAACGCATCGCGCTCGGAATCTTCCAATCCATCGTCCTCGAGTTCGTCCGCGGCGCCCGCCGACGCGCCCGCGTCCTCTCCTCGCTTTCGCTTCCCCGACGCCGCATCCAGCGCGCTCGCGTCTTCACCAGCGAGAGAAATCAACCGCGCGATAAATGGATCAATGAACACACCATCCGGCGCCGTAGTCTTAGTCGTCGACGTCGCGCCGGTTTTCCTCGCGAGCGCGTCGATCGCGTCTCTCGCCGAGTTCCATTCATTCGTCACGACGCCCACGAGCGTCTCATACGTCGCCTTCGAGCGCTCGTAGCGCTCAACCTTGGCTTCAAGCTGCGCGAGTTCAACCCTGCGCGCTTCCAACTGCGGCGAACAAGGCGCATCAACGCGCGCGCGTGTCAGTCAACGCGAATCAAAAATCAATCCATCGCATTCGCGCATCGCCGTCGCCCCGCCGCCGCGTCGCATCACCATCCACGCGCGCGACGCCTCACGAACACGCACCTGCCCGCCGAGCTGTTGGTTTTTAAATTTCAACACCGCGGTGTCGTCCATCGGTGACGATCCGTAATCCACGCGACTGTGACTGACGCCACGCCACATGCGCGCGTGTCGCGAAAGACTTTCCCGTCCGACTCTCTCGCTCGCGTTCGCCCCGCGCGCGACGCACGCACGCGAGGCGTATTTTACTCCATCGATCGCCCTCCGCGCGAGCCCCGCGCACGATCGCCGCGCGCGCATCGGCGGGGCATTCGATCGCCCCGGGTGCGGTGGCGGCGCCGCAACCGCGCGCACGTTCGCGTCGACGCACGCCCCGAGCGCGCGTGAACCGGGCGCGGACGACGCGCGAGGCGGCGAACGCACCGCGGTGGATATGTCGCGCGACCCGCCGCCGCCGGAAGGGTTCGACGTCGTGCGCGAGGGCGCCGCGCGCGCGTTGCAACGCGCGAATGATGTGTTTTACAACAAGCCGCAAGTCGTAAACCGGGACTTGTCGTTGGCGATGATTCGCGAATACCAGCGCGTGCGCGCGGAGGAGCATGCGAATGGCACGGCAAAGCGGAATAAGCGCGCGAGAGGGGCGGCGTGCATGACGGCGAAGGATGATGTGTTGGTCGGCGCGTTGACGAGCGAAGAAGAACGCGAGGCGTTGTTTCGGACGGCGGAGGAACACGGCGCGATAAAGGATGCGGAGGCCGCGGCGGCGGCGGCGACTGATGGCGATGATGCGACAGTTGAGGTGGCGAAGGAGCCGCTCCGTGGGTTGACGATTTTGGAAGGCATGTCCGCTACTGGGTTGCGCGCGTTGAGGTACGCGCAGGAATTGGACGACGTCGGGTGCGTCGTGGCGAATGATTTGGATCCTAAAGCCGCCGAGGCGATCGAGAGGAATAAAGCGTATAACATTGCTTGTTCGCCCCACTTAGAAGAGAAAATTTCAAAGGTTATTCCGCATAATCAGGATGTACGGATGGTGTGCATGACGCATGAGAAGATGTTTGACGTCGTGGATTTGGACCCGTACGGTTCGCCTTCGACGCTTCTCGATGGCGCCGTGCAGACCGTCAAGGAGGGCGGTTTGCTTCTCGTGACCGCCACAGATATGGCGGTGTTGTGCGGAAACAATGGCGAGGTGGCGTGGGCTAAGTATGGCTCGTATCCGTTGCGTGCCAAGTATTGCCACGAAATGGCGGTTCGCACGCTGCTCGGCGCCGTCGCAAACGCCGCGATCAAACACAAACGTCACATCGTGCCTGTGTTGTCGTTATCCATTGATTTCTACATTCGCGTGTTTGTCCGAGTGTACACCAGCCCGTTGCAAATGAAGAACACGCCGACAAAGTTGTCGTATGTGTTTCAATGCGTCGGATGCGACTCGCACGAGCTCCAACCCGTCGGCCGAATGGTGACCAAGGGCAACGTCACCAAGTATCAACCAGGCGCCGGTCCGGTGGTTCCGCAGCGATGCAACGATTGCGGATGGCATTACAACATGGGCGGGCCGATTTGGAGCGATCCGATTCACGACAAGCAGTGGGTGAAGAACGTATTAGCCGAAGTCGAAAAGAACAAGGAGGCGTACCCCGGGTACAATAAGATTCACGCGTTGCTCACGCTCGCGAACGAAGAGCTTTTAGACGTACCTTTGCACTATGACGTGCATTCCATGGGTGGCACGCTGAAATTGACGCCACCAAATGCGTGGTTGTTCAAGTCTGCAATCATCAACGCAGGATACCGCGTCAGTAGCGCGCACTCCAATCCGCTCGGCGTGAAAACCGACGCGCCCGCCGAGGCGTTGTGGGACATTCTTCGATGCTGGGCAAAGGATCACCCACCCAAGGCGCAGCCGCAGCCAACGCCGGGCGAGGCCATTTTGGCAAAAGAACCCAAGATCATTGCGAATTGGACCCGCGTGCCGAACGCACAGTCCAAGTCGCAACGCGAAGGAACGCCGCGGTTTCCTGTAAATCCAGAGGAGAATTGGGGGCCAAAGCGCCGCGCGGGCACGGCGAAAGGGAAAAACGAACGAGTGTCCAAGAAGGCGCGCGACGAAGAATATGAGTAAAAGAAAGTTTTTGTAGTTATTCACGACAGTAGTACACTATCCGAAATGTCTTGCGCGAGAAATGTGGCGATTTCATCCGGGTGCTCGATGACGAGCCGATGCGGCGAAAAGCCTTCTGGCGCGACGAACCAACGCTCGTCGTACGTTGATGATGTGTGGTGCCGCCAGATTCCGAGTTGATACGCATCGTATCTGCAATCATCGTGCGTGCCGATCGATACAATGTCGCACTCGATGCGAGCCGTGCTCGGCTCGTAGTTTTCGCTCAGCCGAAAATCGTTGACGAGCGACTCAAATATCGCGTTTCGCGTCGCCGAGGACGACAGATTCACATTCTCACCGTAGCGCGCGTTGAATGCATCCCAAAACGCATCGCCCTCAAGCACGGATAATCTCGGATTCACTTCATCCAAATCATTCAACCAGTGCGCGAGCGACGGCGCGCGTGCGCCCGATGCATATAGCTTCGCGGGCGACGCGACAGCCGCCGTCTCGTACGCCAACCAACTCCCAACAGAATGCCCGAAATAACACACCGGCACGTCACCGCCACTCAAAACACATCCCAGCTCATCAGCAATCTCGCGCGCCATGCCCACCAAACTCCCACCCCACGGCGCCTCGTGCGACGACCCAAACCGTCCCGGAACATCGACGCCCAACACTTTCACCCCTGACGCGCCCAATGTCGCCGCGAACGCGCCATGAAAGCAGCTCGCCCCCGCGCCCGAGGGTGGAAAACACACCACCACCGCCTTCGTCTCGTCCTCCGCGCACCGCGGGCGCGCGTCGGTGATCCACATCGCCGCTGCGGCGCGCAGTCATGTCTCGACTCGAGCATACCAAACGTCACACACAAAGTCGCCAGCTGGCGCACTCGGGACCACACTGTGTGCCTCGCGCCGCGCCGGCGCCGCGACCGCCGCCGTCGTCCATGGCGTGCCCGCTGCGCAAGTACCTGGCGTTGGTGAGTCTGTGCGCCGCGCTCGTCGCCGCGGTGGCGTCGTGGTTTGGCGTGGGCGCCGCGCGGGAGCGCGAGAACGATGCGTTTGGAGTGGTTGGTGTCGGGACGACGAAGAAGGCGTCGTGAGGTGGCGCGCGCGGGGCGACGGCGCGTGCGCGTGTGTGGAGATTGCGCGTGTGTTCTCGCGCGTGTGCGCGGTGTCGTTGCGAGAGCGTAGTGGTGCGGCGTAGCTGGAGGTTTGGGGAGTTGATTACCCGTAGCGTAGCGTCGTCGACGTCCCGTGGGCGTAGAGTAGTCTACATCGCGCGGCGAACGGCGTGGTAATAGTTTATTAATTATGCTTGTGTAGATAATAAATGAGGTGGCTTTGTGTTTTCTGATTGACTAAGACGCACGCGGGTGCGATTGGGAAGGTACACGACAACCGTACTAAGACGGAGCGCCGAGGTAGGCGCACACGCGAAGGATATCGCCAAAGACGCCACCGGCGGTGACTTCAGCGCCAGCACCCGGACCACGGATAACGAGCGGACCCGCGGGGGTGTAATATCTCGACGTGAAGGACATGATGTTATCGCTTCCCTTGAGCTGCGCGAACGGGTGGTCTTTGGGGTATCGGCGAAGTTCGACCGAGCCCTTCTTAGCCTTGACGTCGACGACGCCGACGAATCGCAAGACTTCGCCAGCCGCGGCGGCTTCTTCTTGCTGCTTCTTGATATCGTCATCAAACTTCGGAAGCTCTTTCATGAAGGTTTCTACGCTGTCGGTTTCACGCAACGACTCCGGAACGAGCGATTGGACGGGAATGTCCGAAAGTTCGAGGTCGAGACCGCATTCGCGCGCTAAAATCGTGACCTTGCGCGCGACATCCGTGCCGCTCAAGTCGTCACGAGGATCGGGCTCGGTGTACCCAGCCTCCTTGGCTTGGGCCACGATATCGCTGAACGCCACACCCGGCTCCAAGGTGTTGAAAATGTACGAAAGCGTACCGGAGAAGATGCCTTCAATCTTCTCAACCTTGTCGCCCGCGTCGAGCAAACTGCGAAGGGTGGAAATCACTGGCAAACCAGCCCCGACGGTGGCTTCGTAAAAGTAGTGCGTGTACGAGTTACGCTGAATCGAACGCAATTCTTTGTAGTAAGCCAAGTCTTCGCTGTTAGCCTTCTTGTTCGGGGTGACGACGTGCAAGCCCTTGGATAACCACTCCTTGTAGTACCCGGCGACTTCGCCAGACGCCGAGCAGTCGACGATGATTTGGTTCGGCGCTTCGGAATCCAGCACGTGTTGGGTGAACGCAGCCATGTCCGCGGGGGAGCCTTCGGCGTATTCAGATTCCCAGTTGTCCAAATCAATTGTCGTGTCGCTAAGCAACATCTTACGGCCGCCCGTGATGGCAACCGTGCGCAACTCGACTTGGAATTCCTCTTGAAGGGTGGCAAGTTGCTCCTTAATTTGGCGAAGAAGAGTCTTACCGACGAGACCAGGGCCGACGAGACCGACGCTAATCGCCGTCTTAGAAAGGTAGAATCGCCCGTGCACCGCCTGGAGCGCCTTGTTCACATCCTTCTTGCTCACGACGACGGTGATGTTGTACTCTGACGCGCCTTGCGCAATGGCAATGACATTCACCGCGCTTTGCGCGAGCGCCTCAAACAACATAGCAGACACACCAGGGGTGGCGCACATGTTTTGACCGACGATGGCCAAAATAGAGCAGTCTTCCATGCAGTGGATGCGCGAGATGCGACCAGCGGCGATAGCCTTTTCGAATCTCTTGTTTAACGCCAACACGGCGAGTTGGGCTTCGTGCGCGCGAACGGCAAAGCAAATAGAGTGCTCAGACGACGCTTGAGAAATCATCACTACGTTGCATCCAGCTTCCTTGACGCAGTTGAACACGCTGCTCGCAGTACCGGGCACACCGACCATACCCGTACCTTCAACGTTGATCAACGCGATTTCATCGATGGTGGCGATGCCCTTGACGAGCTCGCCGCTCATGTCTCGCGTCTCAAATCCACCCACCTTGTTGCCTTCGCTCGCGGGCAAAGTGCACGTCATACCGATAGACGTACCCGGAGCACTGAGGTTGAAGTAGTTGCGAATCGTCACCGGAATGTTGTACTTCATCGCCGGCAACGTCGTGCGCGGGTGAAGGACGTTGGCGCCAAAGTACGAGAGCTCCCACGCTTCGTTGTACGACAACGAGCTCAAGCACTTCGCACCCTTGACGCGGCGCGGATCAGCGCTATACACGCCATCGACATCGGTCCAGATAGTGATGTTACGACTTTGCGTCAACGCACCGAAAATAGTGGCTGAATAATCCGAGCCGTTGCGCTTGAGCGTCGTCGGCACGCCCTCAGGAGTGCGAGCGATGAAACCCGTCACCATGACGATGGCGCCCTCTTGCATGTTCGCCGCGTACCAAGTGTCCAAGTTTTCATTACTCAGGTGATAGTTCACATCCACTCCACCATCCTCGGCTTCGGTGACGACGAGAATATCGCGCGCGTCAATCCACACCGCCTTTCCACCCTTGCAACGAATCGTCGCCGCGCACAACCGCGCCGTCCAGAGCTCGCCGTGACCGACGACAAAGTCCGCAAACGCTTCCGTCGAGCACCCGACGATACGAATCGCCTTAAACATCGACTTCAAGTCACTCAACTCTTCGTTGAATGCCGCAATGTACGCGTCGTACTCAGCCTTATCCGTCAACAACGCCTTAGCCGTCGTCACGTGCTTATCCTCGAGCTTATCGAGTTCAACCATGTACGCGTCGTCGCGCGCAGCAGCCATATTCGTCGCATTAATCAAGCAATCCGTAACCTTCGGTTCACCCTTATTCGCGACACCCATCGCAGATACGATACCCATGGTGAGCGGCGAGTCATTCTTCATGAGCAAGTCGCACACGCCAGAAATACGTTCGGCGCTCCCGACGCACGTGCCACCAAACCTACGACGAAACCACGCGACAGACACACACGCACACACCGTCAGTCACCATACGCGCGTCGTCACCACCAGCCATCACCGTCGATCGCGCGAGCGCGAACGCGTCCGAAACGCCGGCGCCCTCGACCGCCTCAGGTTTTCACCCGACGTCGCGATCGCGCGCGCGCCACGCGCCACCCCGCGCTCTATTCGCCGCACCACCGCGCGCGAACGCGCACACACGTAACCACGGAGCGTACGCGCGCCCCGCACGCGCGCCTCCACCGCGCGTCGACGCCCAAAACCACGCGATGTCATTCGCACACGTACTTGTGCACGTCCCAATCCCCACCGCGCGGGATCACCGCCACGACGCGTCGCACCGCGCTCGAACGCGCGCTGCGTCGCGCACATGCGCGCGATGACGATAATTCCCGTCGATTCGACCCCACGCGCGCGCGCGCGGCGAACATCGGCGCGTGCATCGTAGACATCATGCGTCGCGCAGTGACGTCGGGCTCAGGATTTGGTGTCGGTCGCATTTTTGAGGCAACTTTAACGCGCGTCGCGCGCGCCGAACGGCGCGCGAAAAACGCGCGCGGCGAGGAAAAATATCAACGCGCGCGTGCGCGCGGACGCGGGCGCGAGGTCGATCGCGCATCGCCGTGAGCTCGGCGCGCACATGTCGCGTGCTTTTTG
>JACLAB010009081.1_pt1 | contig 20937 bp, 10 predicted proteins | sample 8027921 | NCBI WGS metagenome assembly JACLAB01 (sample SAMN15725117, study PRJNA655200) | protist metagenome | isolation source: fluorescence activated cell sorting (FACS) single amplified genomes of... | place: USA: West Boothbay Harbor, Gulf of Maine | collected 2000-07-19
TATCCTCTCGCCGACGACGACGTCTGTTTGTTATTAGTTAAAAATCTTCTCGCTCAGCGTGCTCAAAACCTCGTTCACGACCAGCAAAAACACCGCGGAGAACACGATTCCTACAATCACCACCCCGGTGGTTTGCGCTGCTTTCCCTGCCGTCGGCCATTCGATTAAACCAACTTCCTCGCTCGCGCCGGCAAAAATGTTTATCCCTTCGTCCGCTTTGGCTTCTTTTTGCGAGCGAAGTAAATCCCCCGGAGTTTGTTCTTGTTCTTGTTTACTAGTACTCGTCGTTTCTTCTTTTCGTGCTCCTTCTTCTTCGCCGGTAAACTCCGCCTCGATGACTTCTGAATCTGTTCCTTCTCCTCCTCCCTCTGCGCCTTCGTCGTCCTCCCCGGAGGTTGCTCTCGCGACTAAAAACGCGCGATGATTTTGATGATGATGACGACGAGTACGACGCGCGGAATACGAAGAAGAAGAAGAAGTGCTTCTGATGATACTTTTCGTGGCCTCGGTGCTATTTCTTAAAGTGCTTTGTCTCATCGATGGAGACGCTAAGGACGAGGAGGACGCGCGGAGTACGAAAGACATATTATTCGACGATGTGTTGTGTGTTTTGTGTTATCCGCCGACTTTGTTTGAGTTGTGAGGAAAACGATAGTAGTATTCGATTTTCACGCGACGGGAAGCCTTACGATTCAACGACTTATTTCGCGCGCGTGCGGTCTATATTATTATTACTACTACTACTACTACTACTATTACTATGTTGGTGTTGCTGTTGCTGTCACCGCGGCTATCAAACTTGGTTGTACTACTCGTCTTTTCCTTCTCCGTCCGGTATCAAGAGGAACTTCTCAAACGCCTCGCGAAACTCTCTCGAGGTTGGCACGCCGTGTCCGCCCTCGTGTTCGAACACGACTGATTTCTCCTTGTTATAAAATTTATCTCTTAAGCGATCAGATCGGTCTCGAGTGACCAGAGCGTCGTTCTTCCCGTGCACGTGCATCGACGGGACGTCGATGACGCTCAAATTCTCGTCAAAGCCGTCGTTCTCGTAAAACCGCGCGTCTAAAGGATCAAACCCGGCGACGCTGACCACCCTTCTCACGTTCTCAAACAATTCCGGTTTCACTCGCTTCAGTATTCCAATCAGCGTCGCGCCTTGCGAAAATCCAACCAGAGCGCGCACGCGTCCTTCGTGCTCTTTAAGCGCGTTTTCAATCAACGCGACAGTTTCCTCCAAGCGAACGATTTTTGTGCTCTTTGCCGGACGTATCCAGCTCCCATCTTTCGCTTTCATCGCTCCGGAGGACACGTTTTCCCCGGCTAACCACCACGATCGCATCGTTTCTTCGTTCTCTCTTTTCTCGATATTCTTTTCGTCGTTCACGTCGTCCACATCGAAAACGCCATCCACGCGATGCGGCGCGTCGAGAAAAACAAACTCGTACTCGCGTTTCAACGTCTTCGTCCGAATGGAACCGGTTCTTTGGCGGAAAACGAGGCCGTTTTGCGAGAAGCCGTGGAAGCACAAACACACTTTTTGCGAGGATGTAGAGGAGGAGGAGGCGCGTTGTTTCTTCATCCTTTCCTCCTCGTCTTTTGAATCCTCTCTCTTCGTTCTTCTCGCGCGTTTATGCGAAAGCGTTTCTGTGACGCGTGAAGCGTGGAAAAGAAGTGAAGCATCTCCGTACCTTTGCGCGCACTTTTCTCACACGCTTTCGCTTTACGTAAAACAACACGAAACGAAGCGCGCGAGAGAAAGATATCGAGACGTTTCAGAGAGAGACCACGCGCAACAAACGAGAGCATCACGCATGCCTTCAAAAGCTCCTCTGGGAGATGGGGAGGAAGAAGAGGAAGAAGAATTTCGGGAAATCGCGTTCGGGTACACCGGAGGGGTGTTCTACCCGTTCGAGAGAGCACCGTTTCGAGAGGAGGAGGAGGAAGAAGAATCGATTTTCCCGAGAGCAAAGCGTCCGCTTTTATCGTCTGTATCGTCCTCTCGTGATGAGGGTGGTGGTTTTAAGCGCATCGAAACAGACGGTCGACCGATTGTTGCGTCGGTTGCGCGATGCCCGGAGAGTGAATTGGTGGACATCGAGCGAGCGAGAGCGAAAAGGATTATTCATACACAAAACGCGCGCGTCGTGAAAGAGACGACGAACAGAGTTAATAAAGTAACGGCCGAGAGGGATCGAGAGGTGAATTTGTATCGGCACGCGATCTGCGGAGTTCCGTTTCAATGTTTGAATGCGATCGCATTGGTGGAAAAAGAGGAAGAGCAGCGACGAGCGCGAACGAGGAGAGACGAAGCGGCGAACTGTTTGAAGATTTTTAGAGACGGGACGGTGGTCACGCGGGACGCGAAAGGAAGGGCGGTGAGGTGTTACGAAGGGGTCAGAGAGGTAATAGAGAGGAGGAACGAATATCAGAGAACGTTCGATGTGCAAGGCATCGAAGAGGAGGAAGGGAGAGGGGAGATGAAAATGGTCGCGTCGAGAGACTTTTGCGGCGTGTCCGTGTCGAAAACAAATAAGAGCGGGACGTTTCGGTGCGAATTTTCTACACCGGTAATGAATGATAACGACGCGTTGCCAACGGACATGAGATTTACGAATCAGAGCGCGTGCGGGGAGTTTTCGGATTGTTGTTTGAGAGTCGCGACGGAAGTTGGGACGGTGCAAACGTACAGGCCTGGAGAGAGCGGATGGGTGAAATGGGATACGGTCTCGATGGGGGTCGAGAATGCCTCCAGCGCCGGTAGCGCGGTTGTGAGGCAATGGTACGGATGTTACGAAGCCCAACACCCGCGGACGATGCTGCATTGCAACCCGAATCGCATTCAAGTCATCGATGAACGACGACCGGAAGTTGTGAACACCGGCGCTATTGGAGAAACATCTACTACAAAAAGAAGTACGACTTCCTGGAGTCGGGACGAACGCATCCAATGCGCTTCAAACGTGCTCACAGGCACGTTTCTTTTCGCCATCGGAACTCGTACTTCGGTCAAGTTGTACGATATTCGAAAATACTCTCCCGTGGACCCGGTGTTCTCCTGGAAACACGGCATGTCTTCTTCGCCTTCTTCGGTTGAAGTCCGAAACGACTTCCGAAGAGCGTTTGATACGAATATCAACGTTGACGATTCTTATGTGACGATTCTCGCGGTGGCTAATGCAACAGGAGACGCGATGGCGTTTGAGACGAGAGGTGTGAATAACACTCAATCAAAATCGTTTACGATGTCTGCGTTGTCCGCTGGCGTTCGACTCGTCCCGCGACCCGCGGATGCGCCGTGGGGGGGATTTCAATTTTACCCAGGCGAAGCGAGAGAGAAGGCAGACCTCTTGCCGTTTTTTGCGTGGTCGCAAGAAGCGACTGGCACCGTGTACGCGCAAAACTTCGAAGACAAGGAAACCATCGTGAAAGATGCGCCATTCGTCACTCGCGACGCAAGCTCGACTTTACCATTATCGTTCGGCCATATGCGGAGGGAAATGCGCGAAAGTTTTGATGCGCACTCCTACGGGAAATGTAGGCGACGGGAGCCTTTTGATATTTCGAGACAACTGGACGACGACGTAGAATTGCTTCCGCATATCTACAACGGATCGTCAAAGTACGTCGCCGTTGACTTGGCATGGAAGCTAGAGGAAGAGAATAACGCGGAAACCGAAGACGAGGATGCGTTTGACGCGCGGGGTGCTCGAATGATTCGCAAAGCCGCCGAAGCGTTCAATTTGGCAAAAAAAATCAAAGTTGACGAAGACTTGAGGGAAGTACGAAAGCACGGTAGGATGCAAATGTTCGAGGACGACGGTTGGAACGAGGTGAGACGCGGAAAGGGGCGAGGTCACATGTTTCGATTCAACCCGGCAACTGGTAAACACGAGATGATTTTTGGTGGAAACATGTACGTTTGTCCTGTTTTGTGCGCCGACGGTAAACAGTGTAAGTTTTCGTGCGCTGCTATGAATCGAACCGAAACGATGAAAACACATCTATGGGAGAAGCATAAAATAGAATCGAGACCGTTTACTGAACTCATCAGAGCAGGTGAAGCGAAAAGTCATACGAAATACATGGTTACAGATTCGAAGCAAAAAACGATTAGTGCGCCAATGTCCTATAATTTCATCTCCCTCGTTGGCGAGGAAGGCGATTCTGCGGACTATCCGAAACACATCCAATCGAAGAAAGACGAACGAGATGAGTACTGGGAAGCGCTCGATCGACGCTCGAAGGAAATTGCAGAAGATGAGAGCTTTTTACGACAAGGTGTGCACGAAATCAAGTCCATTGAGATGGAACGATACCAGTCCATCGATTCCGCCGACGTCCTGAAACGCTTGCGAAATTTGCGCGAAAACGGTTGGGGAACGACTTTAGTCATCGATGACGAAGATGAAGACGAGGACGACGAGGAGAGGAAGCGACTTGAATTATTGATTGATGATTTAGAAAATCGTCGTCCGCGCGATGGTGCATCGCAGAAGACGAAGAAGCGGACTCTTCGCATGCCTCCTCTGTCTCCGGGAGAGGAGGATATCCCTCCGTCGACGAAGAAGAAGAAAAGCCATCCTACTCGTGCGCTACCAGTGATATCTCAACCACCCCTTCCAGTCACAGCGGCACCACCGTCAAAGAATGCGTTCGTGGAGGAGAAGAAAAAAGGGAAGAAACGCGACAAGAGTGCGAAGGAGGAGAAGAAGAAAAAGAAGAAGAAAGTCGCAGGCTTCTTGTAGAATTTAACAAATGTAACAACATCGCGATTAGATAGATAGATAGATAGATAGATAGATAGCATTACTTTCAATTTAGTAAGTGATGACTGCTAGTGTAGTTGATAGTTTTGATTAAATTCAGTTGTCTAAACAAATGTCTAAAAACGTGTTAAAAGAGCTCTTTTAACATCTCATGACGGCGTTACTTGCGTTTTTTATCTGCGAGATGCCATTTCGTAACTCTTCCCCTTTTGCCAACGTCGAACCGAGTCTCCCTTCGCCCCAGCCGTTGTTCCTGGCCTGCTCCAACGATTTTCTCACCGTTTTCTTTTTCCTCGGTCTCAACCTCGCGTCTTCTCTCAACCAAATCTCCACCTCCTTCAATAACGCGCCCGGTTTCCTCGATTTCAACGACGGAATCGATTCCATCTCTTTACAGAACTGCAACTTCCCGCCCGCGACGAACGCAACGTGACTGGCAAATTTTTCCAACCCGTCGAAGATGTGCGTGGCGTATAAAATCGTACACTGTCTCTCCTCGCACTCTTGCCTCAAAAACTTCATCAACTCGGCTCTCCCGAGAACATCTAAATCCACCGTAATCTCATCCAATAACAAAACTTTGAACTCGTGCATCAAACCCCACGCCAACTGCACGCGTCTCCGTTGCCCGTCGCTCACCTGGTGCATTCTCCACTCCACGTCCACATCCAACGCGTCGATTATTCGTTTCTTTCTCGCCGGGTCCACGCCTTTGATCCCATCTAACATCTTACTCGCCGGGAAATCTCCCGCCAACGGAATGTTATACCCGGCGAACGCGACGTCTCTCTGCCAGTTCCCGCCGATGTAACTCAAATCTCCCGAAGACGTTAAACTCGTATCATAAAATGCCTCTCGTCCTAGTATCAATACTTTTTCTCTCGGTACCATGTGTTTCCCGCCCATAATTTTCAACAAAGTCGTCTTCCCCGCGCCGTTCGCGCCGAGGAGTAAACAACACGACCCAGGTTTCAGGTGCAAATTCATCCCTTTGATGAGAGGTTCGGAGCCGGGAATCGGCGCGCCATCGATGCCTGGGTAGGAAAAGTCTAAATCGTTCACCGCGATGCCCCAGAGTTGGCCGTTTTCGTCGTGCGTTGCCGTCGTCGTCGTCGCTGTTTCGTCGTCGACGTCCATAGTTGCTGTCGTCGACGTCTTTTCCACGTCACCCCCCCCCTCGCATTTTGGAAAACCAATCGCCCGCCGACGCGGTCTCCGCGATTTCCGCGTGCACGTTTTGGTCCCCGGCGAGGTTCTTAAATCCAGTCACGGATATTGGGACCGGCATAATGCTTTATTATTTTAAGTATATCGTTTGTCCCGCGCGTGTTATTTTAGAATACTTTTAGGGGAGAAAAAGAGTGGATATGAAGTGAAGCTCTCGCGACCACGAATTCTTACGAGCTCTAGAACAAAAATTCACACGAACGATGAATGCTTTACAAATTTACAACCTACTTTTCCTCTTCTTCTTCGCCTTCTTCTTCTCGGCGGCAGCATTTCGCTTTCTCGCGAACGATTGAAGCTTTTCTCTGGTTTTACCGCCAAACGCGGCGTCGATTTCCTCGAGGACCGCACGCATGCGATGGCGATACGCTTCGGACTCGGGCGCGCGGAAGCGAGCTAAATCGGATTTGGCATTTTCGTACTTCGATTGGTTCCGTTTCTTTTCTTTCTTGGTGAAGGAGTTTTCGTAAATCGCGACGAGGTCTTCGCATAGGCTTATTTTAGCGCCGTGTTCGTGTAAGCGACGGTGAATGGACCAGTACTCGTTAAAGGCGACGTTCCAAGCGGCGAGGTGCGCCTCGGTGATTGGACGGATTTTGTTGCGACCGATGCGTCTGAAAAGTTTGAGGACGGCTTTGCCGTCCTTGGATTCGAAGGTTTGCCACTCCGTGTCCGAATCATCGGTGAGACATTCGGAAGAAGAAGGCTTTCTTTTCTTCGACGATGCTCTCTCTTGAACACCACCGAGGACTTCGTCCGATTCAGAGTCCGAGGAGTCTATTTCCGAGGAGTCTTCCGAATCAGAGTCTGATGAGTCGGTATCCGAGTCCAATGAACCGCTCGAGCCGTCGTCTGATTCAGAAACATCATCGTCGTCGTCGTCGTCGCTGCTGCTACTACTTTTATCCTTCAGAGCTCTTTGCACGAGCTCTTCTGGTTGATACACGGGAGAAACAGCCTGCGGGCCTCCTTGATTCGATCGTTTCTTCCTCGCCGCTTCTTCTTTTTCGCGATTCCGAGATTCCAAAAATAACGGCGGCGTGAGCACGTCGTTCTTTTTCTTTGACCCTCCTCTCTCGTCTTCATCGTTGTCTACTTCTTCTGCTCTAGCTCGCTTTACATTCACCATAATCGGCACGTTCGCGTTCACGTCTTCCTCTTGGACGATCCACAACGAGGCGCTCGCGTTTGCTCGCCTCCCTTCCTCGACGCGCTCGCGTTTCAATTCATACCTCCCTGGGGCTCGAAAATTCGCCACCTCTTTCAAAGCGCGTTCAAACGTGTCACGCAAAGGCGTTTCTAAAATCTGTTCCCTCAATTGTTTTTTGCGATTCAGCTTCGTCGCGCTTTCAAATCCTCTCACGATGGCTTCACGCAGCGCGTCCTTCGAGAGCTTCCGTTCGTGGAGCAACGAGAAAATGCACTCTCGACAGACGATTTCGCTATTCATGGCTGCCGACGTGAGTGGTTTCTGACTCACTTGTTCTTTTTCTACTGCTTTACTGGTGGTCGCTACGACTAAACTTTCGCTATTTTTCGATTCTGCTAAAAGAATAGTCGCGCGTACCAACGATATCCGTCTCTTTGCCATTTTTTCGAGCTCTTCTGTTCCTATTCTACCACCATTTACAGCCGTTGTCTTATTATTATGCAAAGCTAACGCTTCGTTAGTATTAGCGTTTCTATCGTTATTATGATGAGTTTGTGCGCTCCCAGCCTTGGCCGCCATCAACGCCTCGCTCACCACTTTCGTCGTCGTCGTCACCACCGCCGTCGCGTCTTCCTCCGGTCTCCTCTCGTAATTCCCGAGCAACTTCGTGTTGAATTTTTCATTCTTCTTTTGCACGAGCATATCCGTTCTCGTCTTACACTTCGCGCCGGCTTGATTTTTCGCGGTTTCGTCTCTCGTCGGGTGGAACTTTCTCGCCAGTTTCGCGACAACCGAAGCGCTCGCGTCGACGCCACCACTCATCCTCTCCTCAACCTCGCACAAATCTCCCGGAACGAGTTCATTCTCTCTCGATTCAAATCTCGCTATTTCTTCTTCTTCTTCCTCTTCTTCGTCGCCTTCGCCTTCTTCCTTTTTCTTCGTCGTCACTTTCACCACGGAAACAACCATCATCTTCTCTCGTCTTAAATTCTTTTCCTCATCATCCTCGGGCAAATGCCGAGACGACGAAACCGGTGCAGGTAGCACCCGAAACTGAATCGTCACCCCGTCTTTTCTCTGTTCGCGCGCGATTCTCGCCAGCGTTTCTCTCGGCATTCGTACCGTCGACGCCCACGGGAACATTTTCAATTCGTTTCTCTCTCTCTCTCTCTCTTCGATCTCTTCGCCGCCAAACTTTTAAACGCTGCTCCTAAAAGTCGTCGTCCAAACTCTCTTTTATTTCGTGAACGACGGAGAGGAAAAGAGAGCGCACTTTATTCTCGCGCGTTGTTGAGACGCGCTTCTTTCGCTCGAGAGTAAAACGTGCGCTCTCGGAAAGTGTTCACTCTCGATGATGAAATGATGTTTCAAACGAAACGCCTCCTCCTGTCCGTGTGAAAGAATGAAGCGAAAATCTGTTTGGTCTGTCCTTCTGTTTGGTCTGTCTGTTGGTCAAATCAAAAAAAAGAAAAAAATTCGTTCGTTCTTTTTTCGCAAAAACGGCAAAAATATTTTTAGAACACCCAACACATCGCGCGCGAGAAGCACACGAGACTGTTATTATATATATATATATCACAGCATCACTTTTCATCGCGCGCGGAGAGAATTACGCGCTGTATTTATTACATCTGCCGCTCTGCTGCGACTCACTTTCTTCTCGAGTAGTAGCGTTGTTTGAAAGAGCAGTCGTTCGATGACGACGACGACGACGTGTGTTGTTGGGGAAGGAGAGAGAGAGAGAGACCTTGACTTTTTCGTCGGTGAAGAAGGTGGTCGTTCGAAAGAAGAGGAAGAAGAAGAAACGACGACGACGACGACTTCACCACCACAAACACAAACACAAACCCCGACTCCGCCGCTTTGTAAGTTTCGCGAGGCGGTCGTGAAAGTGCTCTCGACGATAACCGCGGAACCGAGACCGTTGCGATCGAAATTCGGCACCACGGCGGTCTGTATCAGTAAAGACTCGAAACGAAGGAAAGTCTTCAAAGCGGTGTTTTCGAGGACGTTCGAATACCTGTTGTTTTCAATCGTGTTCGCACACTTTGCGGTGCTGGCGGTGCTGTTGGCGAAGAACGACGGAGAGAACGACGATGGCAACTACGCGAGCGGTGGATTTCAAACGCTGATTCGTAAACCGCTGTGGGCGGTTGATTTCGCTATTTTAATTTTTTACACGTGCGAGATGGCGTTGAAGATGTACGCGTTGGGCGTTTTCGGGTCGAGGCACGCGTATTTGACGTCGAACGCGTATAACAGGTTGGATTGTTTTATCGTCACGGTTTCCTGGATGTCTGTGATGAGCGAGTGTTACGATTTCACCCCGGATGTGTTCCCTGCGTTGCCGCGGTTACGGTTGGGTCATTTGCGCGTGTTTCGAGCGACATTGGCGTTGCGTTCGTTTTCGTTCGCGTCTTCGGTGATTGTCATCATGGAAGCGCTGTCGGCGTCGATTCCTTTGCTGAGAGACGTCATTGGAGTGTCGTGCGTTTGTTTTGTATTTTATGCGCTGATGGGCGTATCCACGTTTGGTGGGAGCTTTCGGAGACGGTGTGTGATCGCGGATTCGAAGGAAGCGGCGAGGGTTGGAACGTATAACGACACGACGCCGTTTTTCTGCGGGGACGTGGAGAATACAATCGATGGGAAAGGATTTGTTTGTCCCGGCGCGTATTTTCTCGACACGACGTATCGAGGTGAATCTGTAGAGGACGCTCTGGCATTTGAACAGTTATACGCGAGTCCCGTATTGAATGAAACTTTGGTATCGAACGCGCTGGGCTTGTCCTACTCGTCTACTTTTATCGAACACGAGTTGACGTTCAAAAATATGTTCTGTTCTGACAAAGTAGGTAACCCACGTTTTGGCAAACAATCGTTCGATGACTTCTTTGCTGCGTTGACGTCCATGTTCACGTGCATAACTCTCGAGGAGTGGCCAGAAACCATGTACGTGACGGTGAACAGTGAATTCCGAGCGTCCGCGGCGTATTACATCACGCTTATCATCGTCGGTACCTACTTCATCGTCTCCGTGTTTGTCGCCGCGGTGAGTGGTGTTTTTTTACGCTTAAGGCGCGAACACGTTGCAGTATTGAAACACAGGAATGCTCGAGAAAGAACTTCATCATCGACAAACGAAGAAGAGGAAGAGGAGTTTGTGAAAGGGTTCGCGCGGTTTACGCGTCTGAAAAACGCCTTACGCTTCTTCAAGCACCATCACGAAGGAGGAGAGAAAAAAGATACGTTCGTTGATATTGCCGCGATTGCACTCGAACGTAACAAGTCAGAAAGAGGCCGGTTGAGCGCGTATACAAACAGCGACGATGATGATGAATGCGCTTTATCGTCGCCTAACGACATCGAGGAAGGGAGGAAACTACTGACGCGCAAGATCAAATCTGGAGTTGCGCGAAACAAACGCGACCGAGTGAATGAGATCGTTTCAAACCCTACGTTTGATTTGGTCTCCCGTATTTTAATTGTTCTGAATATATGTTCGATGTGCGCGTATAAAAGCTATCAACCCGACACGACGAAACGTTTTCTAGACGGTTTGGACTATTATTTCCTGGCGGTGTTTTATTGCGAATGCGGTTTGCGCTTGTTCGCGGCGAGAGGTATTTTAGGACGGATTTTTAGTTTGAAACAGTCTTTGAAGCCGGGTGAACTGAGTTTGATTTGGGATTTTTTAGTGCTTTCCGCGACGGCGGCGGGAGCAGATCACAAAGGCCCGAATCTAGTGGCCTTGCGCGTCGTGCGATTATTTGACCATCCTTCCGCCGGCATCGAAAAGAATAGTGGGAAGAGCACAAAAGTTTCATCGACGACGAAAGGAGAAGAACACAGCAGTACTACAACAAGAAGCAGCAGTGGTGATGGGAACGATACACTCGCTCGCGTCTTTAGAAGTTTCGGCACGATGTTGAGTTTGCTCTGTTTCTACGGCGTCGTTCTTGCGGCGTACGCGTTATTAGGTATGCAGCTCTTCCCAAAATACGCCACGGATGCGTTGAAAAAACGCGACGACGACGCGAATATCGACAATTTGACCGTCCCATATCCTCGCGAAAATTTCGAAACCTATCCAAACGCATTATTAGCGATATTTACAGTCTCCACTGGTGAAGGCTGGGTTGCAATGTTGTATCACTTCCGCCGCGTCACTTGGCTCGCGACGCCGTATTTCGTCTCCTTTTTCGTTCTCGTCAATTACGTCGTCTTGAATCTCATCATCGCAGTGATCCTCGAGAACTTGGAATTGAGGGATTTTGAAAAGAATAACATGCAAAGACGCGAGATCGTGAAGCGAGAGGTTGAAAGACGCATGCGTTCGGGCGCGTTTGTCGACCGATTAGAGAAAATTAGGGTATGGTTTGTCTTGAAGAAACGCGTGCGGTTCTGGAATATTGACGAGGAACATGAAATCTCGCCGTGGTTAGCGAGTCGAGCACGAAGAGCTCTACGCATATCGGTCGCGATAGAAAGTGCGATATCTAAGCGTAACTCGAAAAAAATATTCGCAGGTAAGAGATCGCGTGCACAGAAACTGACCACCGGATCCGCTACTTTGCTGCGACAACAACAACAACACGAGCGTTTCAAACAAATTCAGCCGATCAAGAGGATGAACGCAATAAGACGACGTTCTGTTTTCGATACTCGCGTGAATACACCAAACGAAGAACCAAAAGACACTGAGAGATTAAGATTGCAGAGCTCATCGTTTTCGCTTTTAGAACAGGGAAAGAAGGCAGCGATGAAAGAGAATATGAACACCTACTTGTACGAGGAAGATGAAGAGTACTTTGATATTTTCCACGAAGAAGAACATTTTCACGCGTTGCCAGCGTATTTTACGAATAAATCTCTTGGTGCAATCCCCCTAGAGAATAAACTTCGACAGATGTTACAGCGATGGTTGTCGAAAAAATGGTACGAGAGAATCTCATATTTATTCGTGGTCGTATCAATAGCCGCCGTTCTCGGCGCCGACCCGGTGACGGAGGTAAATCCACACCAGTTTTTTTTGGACGCGGCCAACGCTCTGGTTGCTGGGTACTTCTTGCTCGATTTCTTGATTAAGATTGTTTCCGATGGATTGATTTTTACACCAACCGCGTATTTCTCGTCCATGTGGAATATTCTCGATACTTTGGTCTTGTGCGTGGACGTCGTCATCGTCGCTGGGCCAATCGTGTTTTCATCCATATGGAACTGGTATTTTCAGAGAGCTATTAACGTGTTGGTCTCGTTGCGCATGTTTCGCGTACTATCGCGCAACACAAAAATGCAACGACTCGCAGTATCGGTGACACAGACGTTACCTTCGATTGGGTCCGTCATCAAACTCACGTTTGCCATTTTCCTGGCATTCGCCATCGTCGGCGTGCGCATATTTGGGGGTAAGTTTGGCTTCTGCGAACAAATACTCGACGTGACGCAGAGTGTGTCGTCCTCTACATACGTAACAAAAAGACTCGATATCGACCAGTACTCGTGCGATTTACGCGAGGATACGTACTGGAATTCTCCGAAATATGACTTTGATTGGATCGGTTCGGCGTTATTGACGTTGTTTGAAACCGCCTCGCTGGACGGATGGATCGATATTATGCATCACGCGATGGATATCGGCGGTAATAAAAATGCAAACTGGCCGGCGTGTTTATTCTTCATCACATTTATCTTGTGTGGCTCGTTCATGATGATTCGTACGATCATCGGTGTTTTCATCGACAGGTTTGGTATTTCCAGCGGTTTGAAGTTACTCACAGAACGGCAAAAGTTATGGAGAGATATGCATGGCGTCGCCATGTCTATAAAGCCTATGCGAGTAGAAATGAAGCCAGTCGTAGGATCTGTGCGAAGGAAGTGTTACGACGCTATACACTCCAAGATGTTTAAAAAAGTCATCTTGTTCTTGCTATCGCTCAACATCGTACTGTTAGCCACGGTCCACTTCGACGCCGACGCCTCGTGGGAGTACGCATGGAACATCGGCGACGTTGCTTTTGTGTCCATCTACCTTCTCGAATCCCTCGCACGTCTATTCGTTGCTCTTCCGCATCCACTTTACTTCTTCAAAGATCCTTGGAACTGCTTCGAACTCTTCCTCTCCTGCGGATCTGCGGCCACGCTCTTCCCCACCAACCCTTCCGGCGTCCGCGCGCAAATAGGACGACCGTTTCGGTTCCTCCGAACGTTTCGAATCCTGCGCCACGCGACAGACTTACGCCGCGTATCGCGAACGATGATTCTCGCTGTTCCATCCATCCTCTCCGTTATTGGCGTCATGCTCATCTGGATGTTCCTCTACGCCGCCGTCGGCACGCAAGTCTTTTTCAACGTCAAATACGGCGAAAGCTTGAACAAAGACGCCAATTTCTCGAGTTTCGTCAACTCTTTCCTCCTTCTCTTCCAAGTTCTAACTGGTGAGGGTTGGCGCCAATTCATGTACGACTTACAAATTGACGAGCCGCATTGCTCAAAAAATCACGCCGGCGATAACATCGACAACTGCGGGTTTGGTAACGGCGCCACCTTCTATTTCGTCACCTACGTCATCGCCATGGGCTACATCTTCACCAACCTCTTCGTCGCCGCTATCCTCGATCACGTCACGTTTGGCGTTCTCCGAGAATCCTCTCTCGTCTCCACCAAAAATCTCGAAGACTTCCAAACCATCTGGTCCACCTTTGACCCGAACGCCACCGGATTCATCGGTCTCCACCAAATCTGGCCTTTCCTCAAACGCCTCCCGGAACCGCTCTCGAAAATAACCGCCGAAGGCGAAGGTAACGACTTAGAAAAGGAGAAAGAAAAGAAATTCAAAACCGACGCCTTGCGCCTTCGATACCTCTCCACCATCTCTAAATGGCGCCGCCGAATCTTCGCCGAACTCCATTACGTCCGCCACCCGAACAAAGGCGTCCCTTTCAGCGAGTGTCTCGACGCGCTCCTCCACGCCAAGCTCGGCAACTCGGCGCTCACTTTGGACACTCGATTACGACGAGAGAAGGAGTTGGAACACATAGACAAACTCGGGGCGTGCGTGTATATTCAGAGAGTGTTCAGAGGGCATCGGGTAAGGCGAAAGAAAGAAAGGAGCTAATATGTAATGTAGACGTTTGTATTTTTAAGAAAGATGCCCCTTTCGAAATGAAAATCCCGCCAAAATTAAGTCGAAAGATATTTGTCATAAATTTCAACCACTCTGAGACTACGTTGAAACAAGGAACCAGTTTAGTACACAAAGCGAGCGAGAGAGAAAGAGCGCGTCTCGTCACGACAGAAAGTGGGAGAGGAAGCTTTTCGACGTCGCGCGCCTGGTTCGTTAGCATCACCACCGCATATTTTATTCTTTCTCCGAGAGAAAAGCGAGAGAAATTTCCATCACCAATCGGATCCACACATCTTCCCAAGAGACGATGATGATGGACCACCACCACCGCGGAAACGCCAACACGAGTCACCAAACGTTGGCAAATACTTTAGAAGAGCTCGGGTTTCGAGGTCAGCTTCCCAGCCAGTGGGTCCCGATGGTTGCCGAGGTGAGAAACAACACACACAGAGCGCGAGCGAACGAGCGCAGTTTATTTAAACGACGCTTGCCTTTGATTTTTGTTTGATTTTTGTCGAAGCGACGCACTCGATTTTTACTCATATTTTCTCTCTCTCTTGAAAATATCTTTACTCACCGCGGTGTTGTTTTGACGCCGTTCTTCTTCTTAAAAAACAGCTGGCGGAAGCGTTAATTGCCGAACGCGACGCGACGAAGCTTTTATCCGCGGAACTGTTGGACGCGAGGGAGAAAGCGAGCGAAAGCGCAAAGTCGAAAGAAGCGGTGGAGCTTTTGAAAGCGCACGCGAGAGACGGGAAGACGAAAGACGAGTTGGTAGAGACATTGTTCGAGAGAATAGACGAGTTGACGGATAGGTTAGAGGAGACGGAACGGGGTGATCGGACGAGAACAGCTGCTTCGACGACGAACAGAGCGGAGGAAACGCGGGAAGAGTTGAACGCAGTCCGGGAGGAGATGGAGCAGCAAAAACGGTTAGCGAATCGCTACGCAGCAGAGAGAGATCATCTTGTGCGAGCAAATGAACAGTTGACGATGACGCTAGAGTCGAGAGAAGCATTTGATGCGCACGGAGATGTAGAAGGGTACGAGATTGCGCTGAAAACGTCCAGGGAAGAGAATAAATCTTTACGAGAAGACGTCGACCGCTTGAAGGCGACGATCGACGGGTTGGACGCGCAGCGCTTGGATTTAGGTGAAAAATTTAAACGATCGCACGAAACGTTGAAAGAGGCGGAGACGAGAGCGAAAAAAGCGGAAGAGGAGTTGCAAATGATCGCAGAGGCACAACAAAACGGACAAACTACGCCGAGAACGTCTTTCCTTTCTTCTGAACTTTTACGAAAGAATGGGAAGAACACGGATGCGGATCATCTCGCCAAGGCGCTCGAAATCGAACGCGATCGCTTACAACAAGAGTGCGACGCGTTAACGGAAACCTTGGCAGAATCCGAGGCGCGACTTCAAGCCGTTGTAAACGAATGCCAAATGGCGAAATCGTCCGAAGCGAAAGCCGTCCGCGAAAGGAGTGCGGTTGAAAAGCTGCGTCAACAAGAAATCGATAAGGCACATCAATTAGATCGTTCGCTCGCGGATGCTTTAGAGGATGCGAAGAGTGCGAGAGAGGAAACCAAACAACATAGAGAAGAGTTGCGCTTTGTCGCGGAGGATTTAGTCGCAATGACGAGAGAACAACAAAGCGTAAACGACGATTACCTTCGAGCGTGCGCGGAACGTGATCGCGCGTGGAAAGATTTGCGGCACGCCGAAAGAGCTTTAGAAAACGTAGAGGTAAATTCAGTGTCAACTGCAAAAGAACTCGAAGATGTTGCCAGGGCGTATAGAGAACTTGAAGGAGAACATAAATTAGCCGTGAGAGAGTTATCGGCGACGTCCAGCGATAACCAAAAGTTAGAGAAGGCGTTGCAACAAACTGAAGATGGTTTGAGAGCAGCGAAAGAGCGATCGAGAGTTTTAGATTCCGAAAACAGAGCTTTGAGCTCGGAAGCGAGAAATTTGGAACGCAGAGTTTCGCAGCTCACGAAAGAACTCGAGGAGATGTCATCTTCTACCGCTTCGACGCAAACGCGAAAAGGAGGGAAAAGTGGAGAAGATTTCGCACCGAATGGGTTAGGATCTCTTTCAGAGCAACTTGAAGAAGTTACAAAGACGTGCGAAGACTTGAAGCGTCAAAACGAAAGATACCGCAAGCAGCACGCGGAAGTTGAATCCGAATTCCGCACGTTGCGCAACAAGTTGGAGGAGTCCTCGCAAGAACGGGATCGGTTGAAATTAAGGACAAAGTTAGAATCAAATCGCGCGGAGGAACTCGAAGGTTTGTTAGCATCCACGCGCGCGAGAGAGTACGACTTTTCTATGACAAATGAAGATGACTCTAAACGCTTAAAGCTTTTAAAAGAGCGAGTCGATGCGCTTAGTGAAGATAACGAACGATTGACGAGTCGTTTGGAGGCGGCTAACGCGACGAACGCGCAGCTCTCGAACGAGCTGGAAAATATCAAACCGAACAGTAGTGTGAACCCGAAGAACACAAAAGATTCAGAGTCACAAACACTCAACGCGGCGAGAAATTTGGCAAAATCGCTCGCACACTCAGAATCAGTCGTCGTCGAGCAGCAACGCCGTATGCGAGAAATCATGGAGGAGACTAAAGATTTGCGAGAACGCGTGGAAGAAGCGGAGAATCGGGCAGCTTCGGCAGCCTCGTTCGCCAAGCAAGCCGAAAACAAGTCCAAGCGATCCGCGGCGAGAGAATCAGAGTTGCGCGTGCAGTTACAAGGCGCATTTGAAGACTTGCGTCTCGCAAGAGAAGCATCCAAAAGATTTGCGGATGAAAACAGTGGTTTCGCGGCCAACGGCGAGGAATTTGAAACGCTCAAGCGATCTCTTGAAGAGGCACTCGAGGAGAAAGAAAAGTTGGAGAAAGCGTTGTCTGCTCACGTGAGAAGGTCAAACGACCTCGGCGTGATGCATGATGCGAACTCGAAACAAATGAGCGACTTGAGAACGCACGTCGATCGATTGGATGCGCTCCTGAGAGAACGAGACCGAGAGTTACTCGAGGCGCGAGCGAGACAGAGCGAACTACTCGAGGAATTCAACCAATCCAAACTGTTTAGTAACAAATCATCCTCTCCATTTCAGGATTTTGGCAGTTCGGATGATCTCGTGAATCAAGGCATCGATGATGATACAAAACGTGCGGCGTTCGAAGCGCTCGCGCGTTCGGTCCGAGAACCGGTGGACCAGTCGCCATTAGGTGTCCGAGACTTTGTCCAAGCTAAATTAAACATGGACAATGATGATAGTAACACCGCAACCAATATCAATAAGAACGACGAAGACTTAGAGCACCTCGAAGAACTTCGATTAGAGAATGAACTGTTGCGTCAAGAGAACGATAAGCTTTCTCGAGAGCTCGATGGCACCGAAGAAGCCACGGAGGAGATGCACGCGCAGCTGCAAAAAATAAGCGACGATTACAACGCGTTAGCAAAGACTTTAAACGAAACTTTGAACGTAGTCCCTTAGTAAACGAAGATAATTTATAGCATGTAGTTCTTTTAATATAAAGCATTGTAACAATACGCGTACTATGATAACGAAAGCTTTTCCTAACGCATAGCTGAAATGAGCGTTCTCGAAGGGGTTCTTAAGATGTGAACTAATCCAACTTGCTGCACGACTACTTGCATGCGCTTCAACGTCGTCTCTTGGAATTTTAGCGCCTCTTCGCGCGCTCTGCGCTCTTCCATCTCTGTCCGAATACGCTCGCGGTCTTCACATGTGATTTTGATACCATCGAGAAACTCTAACGTTTCCAGCGCAAATACGGCTTCGTCGAAATACGACGACGCAAACTTACAGCCCCGTAAACTCAATTTTTTTAATCCATTCACCCCTGCGAGCTGCTTAAGCGCCAACGCCTTATCCTTCACTCGGTTACCATCTAATCGCAAAGAGTTAACGTGCGGCAACGCGTTCAAATGTGCAAACGAACGCACGCCACATCGTTTCATCGAGAGTGATTCGAGCGCGCCAAAACCGAGGAACGTGTTTTCGTTAAACTGTCGCAACGGGTTCTCGTCGGCTCGTATTTTTCGAAGGTTGCGCAGATTTTTCAATCCATCCAGATTCTGTAAGCGATTGTTTGAGACATCAACAAAAGATAGAAGTTGGAGCTTTTGGAGCTGTAATCGTACGAGTCGGCGCGAGTCTATGCGATTATACCGCACGTCCAGCTCTTTCAGCTGAGGGAAGAACTGTTCGTAGAAACACCTACTGCTTTCTTCGTTTCTTTCATCGACAGAGGAGTCGTCGCCTGTGTTTCCATTTACAAACGGTTCTCGAACGAGCGCAAATCGAAGCGCATTTTTAGGCATCGAGAGTCTTCGCAGATGTTTTAAACAGCCAAGCGCCGATACATCTGAGAGCTGGTTTTTCTCAAAATTTAATATTTTTGCCGACGCCATGGCGACGCCAGAGACGGATTCCTCGTCCAATCTTCGCACGCGCATTTCTGATAAATTCAAGGTGAAGTTATCATCATCATCATCATTATTATTCATATTCTCTGCTAATTTTTGCTCGATCATTTCCGTCGTTAGGCGACCTTGAAACAGAAATCGTCCTTTGCGTCTCCAAATCTCTCGAACCTCCTCGCCGTCGAGCAACACGAGGGAAGGCGCAAAATACGCCGCACACTCGCGATAGTTTTCAAGGTTTGTGACTGCGTTTCCACGCAAATCTATGTATTTTAAAATGAATACACGAAGTACATCATCAGAGCACGTCGATTTGTTGTTTATTTGCGTTTTCGAAGACGTCTCATCTGTGTTCCTCTCGAGGAGATTTTGTACTTCGAGCAGCGTTCGTATTTGATTTCGAGCCAAGCGAAGATGGCGTAAATTTGGGCACTTGTCGTGGACACAAAGCATGGCATCGCGATCTATATTTGTTATTTCATTGTCGGATAAGTCCAAATATATCAACCGATTGAGTCCAATAAACCAAGCGGAGTCGAGCTTACTTATCCTATTCGAACTAGCATCCAAACTGTGTAGATTAGTGCACGACTGTAAACCTTCGAGAGAGGCGAGAGAACAGTTTTGTATTTTCAAAGACACGAGCGTTTTCGAATGAACGCGGGATGGAAGGTCGAGAAAAGTAACGTCACGAAACGTCATTCCCTCCAACATCGAGATAAGCGCCATGTCTTCTTCAATCACGACGCGAATCTCTGCGTTCTTCTTCTCCGTTTCATCGTGCGCAAACTCTTCCGCCTCCGAATGGATAATTATTGCGCGTTCGTCCAAGAAAAGAGGCGTTATGGCAGCTTCTCGAAATAGATCGCTTACCCTTTCGTCACTCGGTGCATAATATAGCGCGCGTCGATTATCGTGTTGCTCGAGTAATCTTTCACGAAGAGAAGGCGTCAGCTCGTACCCGTCCAGGAACCGTAAGCTCTCTCCAAATGCCGCCACGCACTTCGAGGCGTATCTCAAATACGCCGCATCGCTTGATTCCAACGTGTTCGTATCACAGATCCCACACGCGATGGGAGACGCACCAGATATGTCGTCTCGAAAACGAATATCAACGATATTCTTAGCGTATTTAGCGATGACATGGACGACAGCGTCGTTACTCATTGGGTTTGCAGCCAAGTTGAGCACGGCGACGCTTCGTAACCACTCCATTTCTACGTCAGTCGCGTTCCCACTCTTTTCCAAAAACAACGCTTCTCCAGTGATCAAGTTTTCGCTCAAATCGACGCACTCCAACGACTTCATGTGCGTGAAACTCTTACCAATCTCCCGTATTTTGTTTTCGTTCAGCATTAAACGCTTCAAGTTCTGAAACGGCGGCTTTTTCCTCGCCTCTTTTTTCCCGCCGTCTTCTTCTTCTTCTTCGTCGTCAGAACGACAACACATAAACGTACTCTCCACCTCTTCAATCTCATTCCCATACAAAACCAAAACTTCCAAACTCTCAAATTCAAACCCTTTCAACCCGTCCAACGTTTCTAATCCGCACTCGCACACCCACAACTCTCTCAGCGTCTTCTCGCATCTCTCGAAACACCCGCTCGGTATTCGTTTCACGTTCGGGCAGTTGATGATCTTTACGCACACCAACGGCGGATAATTCGTTCCCGAGAACGCGCGAATCGCGGATAAATCTCTTAAACTTATCGTCATGAACGCGTCGATGATCATCGCAGTCTTTTCATCTCCATCTCCCGTCGTCGTCGTCGTCACCACCACCTTATTCTCCTCCAAAACCTTCCAGTCTTCCCCTTTTTCCTCGTCAAAAAAGTTTGATGATACCGACGCTCGATCCGCGTGCGCGCGTTCCAATCGCCGCAACGCTTCGCGCATTATATTCTCATGTGTAAAACTTCCCTCTCTCTTCTCTTTCTCTCGCCTTCATTAAAATACTAAAGCGGGAAAGAGGGTGGTGGTGGTCAAACGCTCTTTTTTAAGAGAGACAGAAACGAAAAGACGTTTTTTTCCTTTCGCGTATTTTTAGCCATTTTTCAAAAACCCTAAACTGAGGTGCTTTTGACACGACCCTCAAAATAACAAACTTTTTGTTTGTTGGGAAAACGGCATATTATATATCGTCGTCACCTCGTCGTCATCATGCTTCAATCATCCGCGCGAAAAGTACGCGCGATGAGCGGT
>JACLAB010000272.1_pt1 | contig 20934 bp, 6 predicted proteins | sample 8027921 | NCBI WGS metagenome assembly JACLAB01 (sample SAMN15725117, study PRJNA655200) | protist metagenome | isolation source: fluorescence activated cell sorting (FACS) single amplified genomes of... | place: USA: West Boothbay Harbor, Gulf of Maine | collected 2000-07-19
GAAGAGTAAGGTTTGTGTGGATAACCTTGTGGTTTTTAACCTCTCGACCAGCCGAGCGACGTCCGCGTACATGTCATCGTGCTGTCGCGCTGTGATAAACAATAATGAATGATGACAATACAAATGGTGTTCGTACAGGGCTATTTGAATCTGTTTAGGTGCGAGTGTGAGTGCTCGCCGTGCGGTGCAAGTTGCTGGATGGCGCTAGAGGTCGTCGGCGCCGGATGTCGAGAGGGCTCGCGAAGGGCATTTTTCGCCCCCGTGAGCGCGTGATCAATGGCTTTGGTGACGCTCTTGGCGCCGGCGATTGTGGCAAATGGTGCAGCCTTGATGGCGTGCATAGCGGCGGTAGACTTGGATGCCGATCCGGTGGCGTATTCGCGGTACGGGTCGACGATGACAGCTTTCGCGGCGCGCCGAGCGCCTCGCCAGACATCCTTGGATGCGAGAGACAAGCCTTCGAGCACGGTAGTTGGTTCCGGCCCATCGTCGTGCAGTGGCAACGTGAATGATTCAGGTTGCTCCTCGGCATTGACATCGGTGTCGACGTCGACTTGCATCATGTATTCCGCGGCGGCGAGCAACGCCGCAGATTGCCCGGCGGCAAACGCGCCCAGTTCCATCGCCTCGAGCGAAACCGCCTTGATCAAAGACGCAACGCCGATAGCGAGACCACCCACGACCCCGCCACGCCTATTCCGAAACTCTAGCGGTTTTGAAATCACTTTCATGGCGTTCCTACCAATGTTCGCCGCTGATTTGATTGGTTTGACGCTTGTCAGGAATTTATGAGCTTGCGTACTCGACACATCATCAAGCCACGCTCGCGCGACGCGTTCGATGGCCACGCCGGTGCCAAGGATTCCGCTGATACGTACGGGCTGTATGTCGAGCCGTAAGCCATCCCATGGAATCAAGTTTAGCGCTTCAAGGAGGTTACCCGAACGCAAGGCGTCGATGTCAACGTGCCGGCCGCAATAGTCAAAGCGGAGCGAGAGCTTGTCGACTTGGATCTTTTGAAAATACATCGCGTCAGACGCGTCGTCGATTTCGCCTCGGGGCGTAATCGCAACTCGCGATAGCTTTTTAGAGTCGCGAAACACGCCCAGGAGAAGTCGCAATACTCGCTGATCGAGCTTGACGTGCATGGGCAACATCGACACCTTGACCACGTACTCAACATCGCTTGATGCGTCCGCGTCTGGGCGCACCGCCGTAATGTCAAAAGTGAACGTGTCACTTTGTGAGGCCCGTTCACCAAACATGGCATCGTACTGCAAGACGAATGGCCACGTCGCGCCGGGCGTTATATCTACGCAGGTGATGTCTTTCACAGAGCACGCGAGACGGTGCGCCGTGACACCGCTGTTGGCTGAAAAAGTATCGATTCTCGTGGTCGTCGTCGTCGCTGAAAATTCCAAGTCTGTTGATGTTCCGAGTGCATCGGTTGCAACTGAATCGGCGTGACCGGGCGTCACGGGTGATGTTTCTGACCAAAACAAACCAGGCAAGACGCGAACGTTTAGAGATTCGACGTCAATGTGCACAGTGTTCAATGGCACAGCCACGTCTTGTGGAAGAGGGAGATATCGCGTCCGAGTTTCACCAGGAGTCTGTGTTGGATCGAGCACAGCCACGGACGCCGGCGCGCGAATGGACACGATGCTCGGGAACTCGCCCGCGAATCGAGAGTGCAAAACCGTCGGCATCGCGGCGTCATCCACTCGGCTTATCATGTGCCTAGACGAGCGCTGACGAACGGCCGTGACGCTACCAGAAGTGAATAATGGCGCCGGTCTACGCTTGCGTACCCGTCGGTTTGCGCGGTAGAAGAAATTATCAATAACGTTCGGGCCCATCGGAGCATTTGAGTCACGTTTCAGCAACGGCAATCGATGCCTCAGCGACATCCCTGGCGTCAGCGGCGCCCCTCGCAACGGACGTTTCGGGAACATGTCGTGATCTTGAGTGGCGTTTTCGATATCATCTGCAGTCACGTCCGCGCCGAGCGCGCCTCGCTTAGAAGCGTCAATGGACTTTGGCTTTTTCACCGGCGACACAAAGATGTATTCATTCTCGTCCCCACTCTGTACGCTCGTTGAGTCGTCGAAAGCGGCCACGTCGGATGTCAGCAATCGCTGCACGGCGCGAATTGTATCTTTGTGCAGTTCGCTTCGACATGATTTCAGTCTTAAGGAAGCAATAACAGTACGCGTGGTTGACGTCACCGTATTGAGCGTCAACATACTGGCTGTGAACATGCGTGCAAATTTCTCTGCGCGGAGACTCTGCGTCGTGAACGGGTACGCGCGTAATGAGTGGATATCACCCGTATCATGAGCATTTGTAGGTGCAACGTAGCCCGTGATCTCGCCTGTGATGACCTCAGAGCGCGGCGTCGTCAACGCATCTCTAGCGTCTTCAGGGGCTGGCGCGAGCGAAACGCGCAAAAAATCACTACGGATTATTGCGAACGAGCCGTTCGATTTATACACCAATGATGCGTTGAATAGACGCAACGCAAATTGAAAACGCCCAGAACCTACGTCCACGCCGACTTCGCGCGCGGGAATGAACGTATTCAATCGTTGAATGAGTGATTCGCATTCGCCAACTGAAACAGTCACGCCTGCGATGCACACATTCACGCACGTCGTTTCACCAAGAGCGCGGGCGAACGCAATCGTTGCACCCACTGGAACATCATGAAGTCTACTATTGTCCATGACTAGAATTTCCGTATCGTTCACTCTGAGCTGCGACGATGCGCACTGCGCCCAAACAAAATCAGCGCCGACCGCGCCAGAAATTCCCGTCGAGGCGAAACACGCCACTTTGTCAAAAGTCCATTGTATCTCTTCACCTGATGACGAAATCTCAGCATGCGCCGTATTGTATAATTCATTTACATCGGACGGCGGATCGAGCTGCACGCAGAGTCGATCGACGCTCAGCGCCAAAACGAAAGGATTTAGCACCGAATCAGGCGTCGCGATTCGCAGCGCAAGCGGATGATGTTCTGGAAGTTCGTACATCGATTCCACCATGAACGACACGATATCCAAAACATCTGCACTCATCGTCACATGTGCTCTCGGTACACGTAACTTAACGCATAATGAAGCGTCGTTCGCGAGATGTTCACGAAGATTGGCGCCAGTGTCGTCATCGGCGTCCACACCGCATACGTATGTAGAGCACCGTCTCGGAAGAGAACCATCTAGCGGATGCGTGGAGTCTTGGAGCCAATATATACTCCCCTCTACCACGCTAGACCCGTCGCCTCGCGCATTCATGTATTCAACTCCATTCAGTCTTGCTGAAATCTGACCCAACATGACCAACGCGTGATCATCATGTACAGCAACGCAACACCGCGTTTGGTCATCCAATCCATCTACAATCACCGCAATTTCGTTATCGCCGTCGACGGCAAACACGCTTTCCATCGTCTTCCAACGTATCTCGAGAGCGTCTGACGCACTGATTTCAATGGCAGTCGCGCGTAGCGTACATCGTACGTCATCAAATGGAGCGCTCAGCGTGCACGCAGGACACGATACATAAACGCTCATTCGCCTCGAGGGTGATTCCGGTTCTAATTCTATAGACTTTGATAGCTCTCGCAGTGCGTCTTCGGCGTCGAAGAACGCTTCGTCTGAATCCTCGTACACGCTCTCCCCCATGTCATCACTTGTGGCGTCGTGGTACGCGCTCGCATCCATCGAGGTCTTCTCGTGTAAGAGTACATCGTTGATGAACGAACGTTTCGGTCGCGAGCTTGTCGACCCATGTAATCGTTCTACCGCCGCAGACCCGTACGCACGGGCAATGTCTGCCAGGCTACTCAAGGTGTGCACCGTGGCAACGGCTTCGAACGCGTCAAATTCGACATCGACGCGATGCGCCGAGGAATCTTTTGAATATCGAACTCTAGCGCGCGCGTCGACAACGATGGATTCGGTCACAGAGCACCCATACCCAGTGCTTACCCGGCGCATTGAAATTCCGCCGAACGCCGCGCCCGCGCCGTGCGTGTAATCGACCTCATCGACGCGAAGAATAAATTTCGCCGCCCCAGACGCGTCTTGCAGCACTACAGACATTCCTCGCACGCGCGCCTTTAACCCGCGGCACAGCACATCCAACGCCTTAGTCATAGTCGCAGCGACTTTTGAACGCTCGGCGCCTTCAGCATCCTTCTCCTCGTCATCATAGTCGTCAAAAATGCCGCCGATGTCGCTCGGAGCCAGTCGCATGACGAGCTCAGCGTCCTCAATTTCCATCACCACCGCCTCGCGCCCCATGGCACTCCATGGAATGCGCGCTCGAATCACGCCAACTAAACCGGACACCAGCGTCACGCCCGCGTTCGCCGGTACATACGCCATCACCGCCTCCGCGTCCACCGTCGCGTTTGTCACGCGCGCTTCGCCGCGTCTCATCTCAACATTCACATCCAACGCCGAGCCATCCGCGTTCTTAAACACGCGTCCAACCGACGACGCGATAAAGTACTCGCATACCTTTCGCATCGCCGCGCTCGCCATCGCGTCGACGACGTCAATCGCGCGCGGTCGCTCGTCAAAAAAGCGTCAGCCGAGAGAGACAGTTATCCAGTGCCGCGCTGGTTTCCCGCGCGCACGCACTCGCACGCGCGCGTTGCGACCGCGTCACTGCGCACGCGCGATACGACGACTCGTGTGCGCGCCCCGCCGACGTCGACAGCCTCACCAGCGCGCGTGGCGAACCGTGCGTCGCCGTGTGATGCGCTCACGTTGTTTGAAAACGTTTTACAGCGTCAGTACAACTTCGACGTCACTCGTCGCCGCTCGCGCGCCGCGATGTCGACCGCGGTGTCGCTCCACGTGGACATGATGTGTGAAGGGTGCGTGGGCGCCGTGCGCAGGCTCGCGGCGAAGATTGACGGCGTTACCGACGTCGACGTGCGTTTGGACGCCAAGACGGTAATCATTCGAGGCGCGGGCTTGAGCGCGGAGGACGTGCGGGAAAAGATTGCCAAGTGCGGGCGCGAGACGCGCTTGGAGAGTGCCGCGTGAGTACGCACACGCACCGCTTCGGCGATCGCTGTGCGATGTAAAGATAAACGTTGAAAATTGTAATTACAATGGCGCTACGCTCAGTCGCGGTGCTTGAACACGGCTTTATTAAACTTTGTGGCGACTTCAGGGCCGTCTTCGTATTCGTCATCGAGATTTCGACCGTCACAGACGTAGATTGCGACAAAGGTCCGACCGTAGCGGCGATCGCGGACGCGCCGGAGGCGTGTACCAATCTCTGGGAGGATGTCGTCGGCTTGACCTTTGGCGTATTCGACGATGAGAATGGTGGAATCCTTGACCAACGCGCTTTGATCGAGCTGGAGTAAGAGCTCGGGGTAGGAAACCTTTTCGTACGGGGGGCAAAATGAAATAAAATCGAACGCCCCTCCGACTGCCCGCGCGGATTTGTGGTGTTGGGTTAAGAAAGCTTGTACGCTCGCCGTGTGCACCGTCGTCTGCTTGGTCAAGCCGAGCGACGCAAGGTTTTTATTCGTCACGTTGTTCGTCACCCAAGGGTCCATCTCGACAAAGTGCGCTTCTTCGACACCACGCGAGATGCATTCGATGCCAATCGCACCCGTACCACAAAATAGGTCGAGCCAGCGCGAATTCGGTGGGAATTGCACATTGCTCCGCGAACCCAAAAAGTTGAGCATCATGTCAAACGTCGCCCCGCGCACCATCGCCATCATCGGTCGCGTATCTAATCCACTCGGCGACAACACCTTACGTTTACCAAACTTCCCCGCGACGATAGTCAAACGCTTATGCGTTTTCCTCGTCGCTTCATACTCCTTTTGCTTGTTAAATGCGTCCACCTCCTTCTTTTCCTCTTCAATCTGAAACAACAACTCGCGCGGCACGCCCATGGCCACCATGCGCGCGATGTCATCCTGCGACATTTTCGATTCATTTTTGGACGCAATTTCACTCGTCTCACCAGTCACGCGCTTCGGTGCAGCCTTGGCTGCGGCTTCTGCCGCTGAAGCGCCGACGCGTTTCTTTGGCGACCTCGACGACGTGTTCACCGTCCCGCTCGCGTCACCGCCCCCACCTCGAGTATTCGCCATCTTCACGTAATCCATCACGTACCCGCCGTGACCATCTTCATCATCTATGTTAAATAAATCCTCACTCTGCGTGCGAACGTTGGCACCGTCTGGCACGAAGAACCATTCGTCGTCCTCGTCGTCCTCGTCGTCGTAGTCTTCGTCGTCGTCATCCGTGAATGAGGACACGAACCCTCCGTCGTCGTCCTCGTCGTCTAAATCCTCCTCATTCCAGAACAGTAAATCTTCCTCGGCATCTTTGGCGTTGTCGTACCCCTTTTTTGCGCGCGCGACGACGTGCGAGCGATGCGTCGGGGCAAAGACTGCGACGGCCTGGTGGCGGCTGCGCGACTTCGGTGGTGCGGTCCGCGCGGCGCGGAGCGTCGAATACGACGATGTCGATGCCGACGGCGACGTGAATGATGACGTGGATGTGCGCTGCGTCGACGACGCGCGCGAACCCGCGATGTATCGCGCGTGCGGGGTCACGGATGTGCGCATAGTTGGTGGGCGTGAAGTGACGCGCGAGGGTGTCGAGCGACGCGCTTTTTGGCGCGTAAAAATCGCCTTGGATGAAGTGACGCCGCGTCACGGCATTGCGCGCCGCGTGCACGGAGTCGTCACGTGCGCGATGTCGAAACGGAGCGCGCGAACACCGCGAAGACATTCGCATGTGACGATCGACACGCCAGAGCTCGTCACCCCGGGCGCGGTGACGCCGACGACGCGCGTCCCGGGCGCGCGTGGCGGCAATCTGGGCACCGCGATGGCGACGGCGATCGCGGGGACGTATGATACATGATTATTCATTCCTGGATACGAGTTCACGTGTGAGCGATGTCTGCTCCAGAACTAGTTACTCGCGGTCCAAAACGTTTCTTCGTTTTCGCTACCGTAGCCGACGTAGCGCGGTCGACGCTTACCTGACGGCGTGAAATGCTTGAGGTAGAAAGGCAAGCCGCCGTCGACTTCGATGACGTCGTCAAATACTTTGGATAGCGCGTGCAAGGCATCGACGTGGTACGCCGCGGAGTCTTCTGCGCCATGAAAGACGACTATGGGTGATGACTTATCAGCGAATTTCTTGTCGGCGGCGATGGCAGCGAGCATGGCGTCGATGTTTGGCGTATCGACGGCGTCGGATAATCCGCCCGTCCGCACGGCGGCGGGTGTGGACAGCGCTCCCTTCAGCGTCTCACGATTGAAGTCTTTCACTGGACGCACGTCGAGTACACGCACGCCTGATTCATATAGTCGCTGCGCTTCACCAATATTTTCGACGCGCCAAGGCAGCGCCTCGATTTCTGGCTCTTCCTCTTCAACTGGCGCCGGCGGAGCCTCTGCGGCGGCGCGTTCGCTCGCTTGAAGCATCTTCGCACGCGCATCGTCCAAAAGCTGTTGCGTTTCGACATCAATCTCCATCGTCGGTGGCGGTCGGTCTTGTCTCGAGCGCTCCACAGCCTGTGCTTTTGCAAGCTCCTCAGGTTCTTGCCATCGCATGTATTCGCGAGCGAGCTGAATGTTGTTTACGTTTTGCTGCTCTTGCGCTAATTCACGACCGCAGCGCAACAGTGCATCGAGCGATACATCTACTGTGTCTAGCGTCACTCTCTGCTTTTCTTCGCCAACCAAGGCGTCGTTCAAATTGGCTAATCCAACGTTGAAGATCATTTCTCGAATGGCTTTGTCGTACACTCGTGCTCGAGTCGCTCCAAAAAAATCCAAAGGCTGATTCGGAAACGCCGCCACGAGAGTCTCGCAGCACGATTTCATCAATCCATCGTCTTTCACTAGTGTATGAAGCATGTCGACCATCTCTGCCGTGGAAGGCTCCCAGTACCACAAATCCATGCGCCCGTCTCTCGTGAGCGGCGCGTAGAGCTTGGAAAAATCATTCCCAGTCACAATAATCGGCACTCGCGCGTTCTTGTTTTTGAAATCGCTGCGCCACACCGTTCCTTCGCTCACCATGGTTGGATTGTCGCAAATATTCATCAGCGTACCGTGCGTGATTTGAGAATTCACCGTCCCGAGGTCGTCTTTAAATTTGCCGATGCCGGCGTCCAAGTCATTAATAATCAAACAACACAATTTCCCCGTCTCGCGCGTATACCTCGCCGCGCGCAGATACCGCCGACGCAACAACGCCCCTGGTTCACCCGCGACTCGATCCTCGAGCTCACCTGCGGATGTCACGATGGGCGTCAAACCCATGGCTTTACACGCGAGCTCCACGTTGAACGTCTTCCCGCACCCTTTCCCACCCCAAATCCCCAATATCAACGGCGTCGGCACCGGTATCCCACCCGAATCATTCAATATATTCTTCGCTACGTGCACCGCCACGCGCTGCATGAACCGCTCGGGCACATAAAACCCTTCACCGACGTTTGAAAACGTCCGCAAGCCGCTCTCGCGATGCTCCCCCGTCGCGACGTCCGCGTCCACGCCCAACACCGACCCTTTAAACAACTCCTCCTCCACGCCCGAGCGCTGGGAATAAATAAAATCCTGCCCGCCGAGCGCGTCTTGTCGCTCGGGCGTCGCGCGATGCGGCTTGCGCACCGTCGGCGTTCGCCCCTGCGTTATCCATCCTCCACGAACCGCGCGCGCGCCCATCGCCGGCGCCGCGCTCGTCGACGCCGCGCGCGACGTCGAGCGACGCGTCACGCACGCGCTCGCGCTCGCATCGACGACGGCGGCGACGGGCGGCATCGCGCGACGCACTGGCGGCGAACGCGCGCGCGCGCCTCGAGGCGTCCGCGTCCGTGCGAGAGTGTTTACATCTGGTGGCGTCATCGCGACCGTTGGCCGCGGGCGCCTCAGCGCGCGCGCCGCACACGCGCGCGCGCGCGATCGCCCGAACGCGCGCGAACGCGCGAGGATAAAGGTATTCTATCGATTGGCGTCGACGCCGCGCGACTGGAGGCGGGCGGCGCGGCGTCGGGCGGCGTTGGACGACTTGCATCGTGTGTGTGGCGCGCGTGAGGGTGTGCGGTGATTGACGTGCGTGCGCGCGAAGGACGCGCGGGGGGTGCGTGGGGTGGCGTTAGACGCGCGTGATGTCGTATGCGGTGTCTTCGGATGCGCGCGCTGAGCGGCGAGATCGCTTGGCGGCGGCGGTGCGTGAGGCGGAGTACGCCAAGGCGCAGCGCGGGAACTTTTTCGTGCGCAACTACGCGTTGTTAAGCAAGTGGTGGTTCGAAGCGAACTTGAACAACCTATCGCTGTACATTTTCCCACCGTCGAGCGGTGTTCGTAGAAATGCGAAGCGGTTGTGCGAGTGGATATGGTTTGAACGCATAATCTTGGGGACGATTATCGCGAACTGCGCGACGTTGGCGTTGTACAAGCCGTTGGAAGGACGCGATAGCTCATGGAACAAGGGATTGGAGTCTGCAGAATTCGCTTTCACGGCGATATTTACGATTGAGTTTTTCGTCAACGTCGTGGCGAAGAACTTTCTGTTCGGGCCTCCCGAGAGTGATGTGTACTTGCGCGACGGATGGAGAATATTAGATTTTGCCGTCGTCGTTGGCGGATGGATTTCGCTGATCATGTTAGCTGCTGGACAGTCTGGCGGCGGCGTGACCGCGGTTCGAGGCATCAGAGCGATTCGACCGCTTCGTTCAATCGCAGGTTTCCCCGCGTTGCGTATTTTCGTATCCACGACTCTGTCATCGATGGCGATGGTTTTTGACGTGATTATTTTTCTCGTCGTCGTCGTTGCCATCTTTGGAATTTTGGGAGTGCAACGTTTTGCTGGCAAGTTGTCCAATCGATGCGCGTTTGCGAGCACGATGGATTTAGTAATAGATGAAGCTGAATGGCCGTGTTCAAATAGTACTTTAGGTCGCAGCTGCTCATCTGGTCAGGTTTGCATAGCGACGGGTATAGCGGGTATGGAAAGTGGATTTTCAACCTTCAACAATATAGTTGGTGCCACATTCATCATCTATCGCGTGTTTACGCTTCGTGGATGGACGGATTTAATGTATCAGATCATCGATGCCACTGGTGATAGCGTTGCGGCGTACATATACTTTGTGCTGTTGATTGCCATAGGCGCGGTGTTTGCGCAATCGTTCATGTTGGCTGTGGTGACCGCAAAGTACAAACAAGCTGCCGTCTTGGATGAACAACGCGCACTTGATGACGTGGAAAAAGATCCACAACCCGCACCGATCGTCAAATCGCAAAGTCTCAAACCTCAAGCCACGGTTCGCGTTACGTACGGGCGTCGCTTCAAGGCGCTCTTTGACAAGCCGATAGCGTACATGCACACCACAGCGTGGTATCAATCACCGCTAAAGAAGTTGATCAAGAGCAAACCTTTCGAATGGTCAATAACGGGTGCGATTTTGATTAATACACTAATTCTTGCGGTCCAGTACCGTGGCATGCATGGACAGATAGAGGCAGCGCTGACGAACTTGAACATCGCACTGTTGAGTGTTTTCGTGCTCGAGCTGTTACTAAAAGTCTTAGCATTAGGGATTTTGGGATATGGCTCCGACCGATACAACGTGTTCGATGCAATCATAGTTTTTGCCGGACTGATAGAATTGAGCTTTCAAGACAGCAGCCTAGCTGTGGCGAGAGCCTTTCGATTACTCCGAGTACTGCGTGTCTCGCGTCTCGTGTCACGTAGTAAAAGTATGCGCCGTTTACTTGATGCGTGTATGGATGGTTTTGGAGCCATTCTTAGCTTTACTGGTGTTTTGATTATTTTCGTGTTCGTTTTCACGGTGCTCGGTATGCAATTGTTCGGAGGCACGGCGGAGTTCCATGATGTACGTCCCAATTTCAACACATTTGGTGACAGCTTCATGTCGGTGTTTGAAATCCTAACCGGTTCAAATTGGTATAAACTGATGCTCATCGCTATGTCTGGTCCAAGTGGCGCCGGGGCGGCATTATTCTTCATTGCATGGTCCTTCTTAGGTTCATTTATTTTACTCAACCTGGTGATCGGCATGTTGGTTGATACCTTCGCGCGATCAAAAAAAGCCAAGGAGCACGAGCTCAAGCTCTTAGCTGAGGAAGCCAAGCACAAACAAGAAGAAGAGGCGAACGCGGCTCGCTTGCAAGAGATGCAAGCATTGACAAAGTCCAGTATTGACGGTATTGATGATGATATGCCGCCAGTTTTGACTGCTGAAGTTCCCGTTGAATCAGCCGCCGCGCCAACGTCAAAACTCAAACTTATGCGTGCCGAAGACGTGCAACGACATCCTGATGCGAAAAAGATCTTGGAACGCATTAAAGTTCGGCGACAACGAAAGTTTGCACGAGAGGTTGATCTCATAGAAAGTTGGTTAGAAGATGCTGGTTTGGACGCTGGCAGTGATTCTGACTCTGGCGTAGAAGACGACAACAAAGGCGCTGACGACAGGCTTGCGCGCGATAGAGAAGCCATGTTGACGGCTGACGAGATTGATGATGGTATGCCTGAGGGTTCAATGACGGCGCTGATGTCGCAGAAAGTCAAAGCAAAGGTCACATCGTTTGTTCAGACGGGTGTACCTATCCCATCCGATGATCGTCAAGTGCGAAGTTCATACCGGCGCTGGAAAATTGATACTGCTGCGGAGCGTGCTGGCGAAGACAGCGACGAAGAAACGCGGCATATTGTAACTGCTGATGTCTCAAATACGGATGACTTATTAGGAAGTCGCGCAGATACCGTCAACCACTTGCGCGAGCAGGCTTTGAATAATCTTCGACAAGACATTCTCAATCAAGACAGACGTATGGTGAATACCGAAGCGCTCAGTTGGGCGTCGACACATTCGCACGCGAAACCAGTCATGAAGAGCGCGGCAGCACAACTCCGACCGAAAGAACAGACTGCTGTACTCGCGCAACGGAGCGCGGAGGGTCAAATTACCGGCCAGCTTGGTAAGTTCAAAGGCCCAGGAGTTGATATAGAAGGATTGAGCGTCATCGCTGAAGCAAAAAAGTTGAGCAATGACATGAAGCTTGCTCAAATGGAGGCACGTAAGAAGGAAAGAATGATTGGATTCGGTGCTGCAAAAACCGAAGAAGTGGCACCGTCGACATCAGACGCGCCGAGCTCGGAGACTGAAATGGGCTGGCGAACAAAGTTGAAGCAAAAGGGATCTAGTGGTGTGCGACGCTCGAGCATCGCTGACACGTTGAAGTCATTTGACGATCGGCCTAGACCAGGGCCAGTAACGGAATCATACGACCCCGACGATGGCGATACGTTATCAAATTCGCACTCTGCTCGTAGTCCACGAAACTCCAGCTTTAGGTCTCGTTCTGAGACGACAGGTGATCAGCGCGACATGTATCATACACTTTTGCCGGTTGTTGAGCACACCGAAATGCCTGCGGTCATGGGCGTTGATTTCAGTTTGCCAAGAATGAAGGAGGATCTACGTGCAGCGAAGTCGAGAAAAGCGTTAGGCTTACCCGTTCGTGACATCGTCATTGATCAAACAAGAATAAAGTCGGCTGAAGTCAAGGCGGACGACGAGGAAGATTGGATGGCTGGTGGTGGACATACAAATAACGATCCCGAGTGCATGAAGTACGCGTCGCTTGGTTGCATTGGTTCGACTAATACAATTAGGCGATTGCTGTTTATGGTGCTCAAACATAATCGGTTTGAAATGCTCATGCTCGCGCTCATTGTGGTATCCTGTGTGCAACTAGCACTCGATGCTCCGACGGTTGAACCGATGAGTGACCTCGCCAAAGTTTTGAAAGCGGCAGACGTCTCTTTCACATTGATCTTTTTGTGCGAGTCTATTTTCAAAACGATTGCGTTTGGTTTCGCTATGCACCCTGGCGCTTATTTGCGATCAGTCGGGAATTGCTTTGACTTTTTCATTGTAGTCGTTTCCTTGGCTGTGGAAACCATGAATGTGAGCTCGCTCCGGTTTATGAGAAGCTTCAGATTGTTCCGCGCTTTGCGTCCTCTGCGACTGCTGAATCGCGTGAAGAGTATGCAAATTGTTGTCGCGACATTGGTTCACGTCATGCCGGATCTCGGAGGTATTTTATTGCTAGGCTTCTTTCAATTCTTGGTTTTCGCCATTTTAGGAACGCAATTCTTCAGCGGCAAGTATGACTACTGTAACGATCCTGTCGTCTCTGGGAAAGCAACGTGCGTTGGGACGTTCATCAACTCGAAAGGTGTACATTTAAGCCGTGAATGGCTACACCCGCCCCTGAATTTCGATAATACTCTCAACGCATTGTTAACGTTGTTTGTCATCGTCACCCGCGATGGTTGGCTTGAAATGGCGTTTCAAGGCATGGATTCGACCGGCCTGGACATACAACCCCAACATAACAAGAATGGATGGAGCGCGATTTACTTTTTGTTGTTCATGATTACGCTCTCGTTTGTCTGGCTCGCCATGATTGTCGCCATCGTATGCGAGCATTACCGAAAGGCTTCAGAGTTGTCCACCGCAAACATGGCGCTCACCGACGAGCAAAAGGAATGGTCGGAAGTTTTGCGCATGAAACGCCACTCCGCAAAGCTCGCTCATCTTGATGACAATGAAGGTGGAGCTCCACGATTTTTCGTTCGAAAAAGCGCGTACAGTTTCGTCACAGATCCGCGATTTGAGTCTTTCATTATCGGTTGTATCGTGGCTAACACAGTCACGATGGCATCGTTTCATCACGGTCAGCCTTCAGCGTACGGCGACATTCAACGCGCTGGAAATGCAATGTTTTCGTGGATCTTCTTGTTTGAACTCGGCTTGAAACTTCTTGCACTATTTCCAGCTCGATATTTTGCAGAGCCATGGAACGTGTTCGATTTCGTTGTCGTCATGTCGAGTATTCCAGATCTCGTGGGCGTGGATTTTGTCGGCACGGCTATTCTTCGCGTCATGCGTCTTGGTCGCGTTCTTCGTCTATTCAGACAAGCCAAGGGCTTAAGAGCGGTATTTAATACATGCGTGAAATCCATCGAAAGCGTGTTTCATGTCGTATTCTTGATATTTATGCTCATGTTTGTCTACGCGGTGTTGGGCATGAGTTTATTCGAGGATTACGAAACCAAGACGTTCACAGGTAGACAAGAAAACTTTAGAGATTTTGGGGCATCTCTCGCCGTACTGCTACGTGTTATCACAAGAGATAACTGGAAGCGCACAATGTTCGATACAATGGAGTGTGACTACGACATTGATGGCGTCGCTGCGAATTGCAATCGAGTTATCATCCCGGCGTTGTTCTTCATGTCGTTCATCTTGATGGGCTCGTATGTCCTCGTGAGCCTCATCATCGCTGCGATCCTGGACAAGTTCACCGAAGCTGCAGTCGAAGAAGGGTTGTTGTCAACTGCAAACATATTTACCACGGTCAAACGAAAGCTTCTACTCGATACGTTTTCGAATAAGCTCAAGATTAAATTGGCGCAACAGAAAGCGCTCAGCAAAGGACGCGACGGGCAAAACGCGATCGGTCGCAAAAGAGGTAAACGCGGCGAGCGCAAATAGAAATTAGAATTTTAGAGAAACATAATCATGTGTAATTTCAAGTTGTTGCGGCGAAGATGAAGGCTTGTGTGATGGTGTACAGCTCAATTCTTGTCTTGTGGCTAAAAGTGATAGATACATACAGAGTGCTTTCCTGTCGCTTCACGTTGGTAATTCGAGAGCGAGAAAGAAAGAAAGACTTCTCAAACGAGAGAAGCAATCGAAATGGTGAATTATTGCGCAGCGCTTGCTGACTTATTGAGTTCATCGGCAACATGCGGTTCCGTGGACTGTTGTTTCGTAGGCTCAGGCTCGGTCGTAACAGTCGCCGTGGTCGTGCCGCCGTAGCCGGAAGACATGCCGCCGAATTGTTGCAAGTGCATGAACTGCGCGAGCTGTTGATTCATCATGTGCTGCTGCATGGCTTGGAAAGCTGCAGGATTTGAATGAAAACCTTTAGAGTCATGCGGCATGAATTGTGCCCATGGATTTTGAAACATTGAAGAATATTGCGGCACGTGCACGCCGCGAGAAGCGTGGGAATACGCCGCCGCCGCCGCCGCCGCTGGATGCAAAGGCGTCGGGTGCGACAAACCGTCGCATTTTAACGCCGCTTCTGAGATGGGCGTTGACGTGGGAAACGTCATCTGATGCGCACTGTTCAAACCTAGGTTCGAGCTAGGCATGCCAAATGGAAACGCCGGAGACTTATTCCAGAACTGCATGCCCCAACCCGTGGCTGCGGACATAATCGCCGCCGACGCCGCGGCTGCAGCCGCGGCTTGCGCCTGCCCGGCTTGTCCCGAAGACATCATGCGAGAGTATGCCGCAGGGTCCACGGCCCAGGTGCCATCAGAATACATCCCTGTCGCCGTGTTACCGACAAACGTTTTCGCGTTTGAGCCGTCGCACCCAGGTTGCGAGCCCTCGGCGCTCCCCTGGTCTTCAGGCGACGCGCCTCGCGCGGCGGTGTTCGACGCGTCGTTGGAACCATTTTGCCACTTGTGCCCATACGATCCTGGGCCTTGTTCAGCCTCAGTGGCCGAGCCGTCAGAACTACCATCGCGCTTAATTCGAGCGCGGGTTGGCGCCTTGGATCGACGCACGCCCGCGTCGCCTCCGCGCGCCACCTCTGTCGTCGTCGTCGTCGTCGCCTCTGTCGTCTTCCCCGCCGCCGCGCGCGAACGCTTCACGCCAGCCTTTTTCACCGTCGAAGGCATGTGCGACCCATCACCAGTGGCCATATCCGCCACCACCGCAGTCGTCGCATCTTTCACCGCCACGGCACTCTTCGCCTTTCTTCGCCCGGCGCCCACGCGCACGTTCCGAAGCGTTCCTCCCTCCGTCCAATATCTACAACACCCCTTACAATAAAACCTCGGTTGTTTCACGTTATAGTTGTTATAGTAACAGAACTTCGTATCATCACTTTTACATCTCGGACACGCGGTGAGATAATCCGGCTTGGGCAGCGCCAGCCTCGCCCCCGCGTCCGCGTCCTCGGCGCCCTTTTTCGTCGACGCCTTCCCCCCTCCGCGCGCGTTCGTCGTCTGCATCGTCACCCCTTGCGTCGCATTCGCCATCCCACGCGCCGTCGCGCGCGCAAAATCATCATTCGTCCCCGCATCGCCGTGCGACGCCACGCGCGCCCCCACGCCCGAGGCCTTACTCCGCGCCCCCGACCGCGGCTTATCTGAACCCGCATCCGCATCCGCGCGCGCCGCGCTCGCCCCGAGCTCGCTTTCCGGTATCGCCGCGAATATCGCATCCTGTGTTCGAACGCGTCACGCGTCGCGCGCGTCAGTCACCGCACGCACATCGCCCATCACACCGAACTCGCGCGCGTCGCGTCGCGCCAACCACGCCGTGGCCACTAATCCAAAATCGCGCGCGCGCGCGCGTACTCGACGTCCGCGATGATCGTTGACGCACCAATCCCGCGTGGGCGCCCGCACCGCCGACGCCGCCGACGCGCGCGCGCGGTGCGAACGTTTTCGTTCGTCCCATGTTCTGTGTCCGTGCGCGTCGCGCACTGTCGCATCGACGACCACGTCGTCGTCGTCGTCGTCGTCGTCGATGCGATGCGTTCGGTGCCCGATGCGTCGGAAAAAGCGAACGGCGCGTGGACGCCCCAAACATAAAAAAAAAAGGGGCGCGCGACACCCATACGCAACCTCTGTCGTGCGCGATGTGCGTTCGCGTGCGCGGACGCAGCCGCGCGTGACCGTTGATGGGCGCGCGATTTGGGATGATGCGTGCGTACTGTGGGTGTTCGATGCGCGATGACGTCACGTGCGATTGGGCCAGGGGGGTGGTTTTATGTATGTATAGGTATATATTCTGTAGAGTATGTATAAAATATCTCGCGATCTTATCCACGACCTTTTTCGCGTGCGCGGTGGCGCGCGGTCCACGACGTGGACTCCACGTGGGTGGTTTGGGCTTTAGGTGACTGTACGTTGGCGTACGCGTGATGCGTGTGCGCGGTCGATGGGCGTGATTGAACGTTGGTTAGGTGCGTGATTGACGATATGAGGTGTATTAGTACAGTTACAGCGCGTGCAATCGCGTGTGCGCGCGTGCTGTGATGTGCGCGCTAGGAGGCGCTCGAGCGCGCTTCGAGCGTTTCGACGACGCTCGAGGCGCGCTTCAAGCCTTCGAGAGCGGCGATGAGACGGTGTTCTTCGTCGTTTGCGGGTGTATGCGAGGGAGTGACGTTTAAGTCGTCGCATAATATGGCGTCGCATTGATCGCGTATGCTTGCGGTGACGTCGAAGCCGAGGGCGGCGTCGCGGATGGCGCGAGGAAACGCGGCGAGGAATTCGGCGCATCGACGCGCCACGGCGTATAATGCGATGGCGACGGCTTCGCTGTGGGCGTTGCCCGTGCGGCGGGATGACGCATCGGCGATTGGACTACCAGTCGGGGCGGTGCCGATGAGTGGTGACGACACGTCGCGCACGGAATCTCCTCGCGCGGTGGCTTGGAACCACGCTTGATGGGCGTTTGTCTTCGCCGGCGCCGACGCGAGTCGAATGTCCACGACTGATTTACGCGGACACGGCACGCCCGACACGACTTGCGGAGCCGCAAACCATCGTAAAAACGTCACACACGCTTTTCGACACCGAAGTTGGCCTTCGGGTGACGTCACTTGCCACGACCCACCAAACGCGGCGGCGAGAGACTGAAAAAATAACGCCGTGACTTCAGCTTCGCGAAGCGTTGCCGTCGTAATCTCGTGCGGCGCAAGCGCAGCGAGCATACGAGTCTCGAGAGCGGTGTAAAAGCGAATCAAATCACCGCTCACTTCGACGTGAGATGCCAGCGGAGATGCGGCAAGCATGGCGGCGACGTGTAAAGCGGCGCAATACATGTCGTGGGACGTCGCGTTTGGCGTCTTTGATTTTGCCAACTCGACGCATAAAATGGCAAGTTGCCGAATAGTGTCCGATGCGAGTAATATTTGCGCGCCTTGTTCACTTTGCGACAGACTCAAGCACGTATTGAGCGCGGCAATGGTGGGTGAATCCGTGGCGTCGTCGCCCGTCGCCGGTCGAAGCGGAGGCAAGATTTTGTGCGCGCTCAGCACTTGTAACAACGCCGACGTCGGCAGCAAGTCGTGCGCGATGTCTTGGAGCAACATTAAAGCCACGCTTGACGTCGTTTTACCGTTTCCGTTGTGCATTCCGTCACTTGACGCAGCACCGTAACAGATGAGAGGAATGAGCGGGAGCGCGCACTGGCCGAGCTCGTAACTCGGTTGCACTGTCTTCGCTGATTGTTCACCGGCACGCCACGCACGAATAGCAAACAGCATCGCGGTAAACAGTGGATTCACCAGTGGCATGACGTCGCGAGTTGGCACCCCGCTCGTCGCTCGCGTTGCTAACGCATTGGTGACCGTGGCTATGACGCCCTGCACGGCGACAAACTCAATCTCCGCCGGCGTCCGCGGGGACGCGCTTGACGCCGCAACGCTCCACATTTGTACCACGACAGAGAACAACTCCGCGGTTTCAATCGCGAGTGGGCTCACATAATCTGCCGAACTCGCCATGTCTGTTTGCAAGATTGCATTTAAACGCGCGTTGACGTCTGTGACAGCTTTGCGCCGCGCGTCGCGGGACCATCCATCCAATAAAGATTTCGGCGTCTGCGTCTCGTTTGCACTCGAGTGCACCACGAGAGCGGTTGTAGGAATGGTGCTATCAATGACACGCGCACCTTGATGCGTGTAGACACCCGCATGCATCTTCGGTAACGCACTCCCAGCTGCGGCGGATATAAACGTTCGAAGCGAACAAATCGCTGTCGCTTGGGCGTCCGCGACGGATGATGTCAGACACGTCTCCGCGAGCTGACCGCTCATAACTCGCCCTAGAGCGGCGAGTTTACCTTCGGGCGCTCCCCATTGGTCATCGCGTTGGTCTTCTTCAATGCATCCAGTCGCTACACGAATCCAATCGGAGTCGTACAAGTAAGACTCGCCGAATTCAGCGACGCCACAGACGCCCAACGGCGCCCGAGCTAAAAGCGCGCCCTCGATGTGCATGCTCCGCGCCGCGGCGAGTAACTTGTGAACCGGGTCGTTCGTCATGACACTTCCAGAAACTTGAACACTCGCTTCGCGCGCGACAGCTTCTAAAATTGCAATATTTGACGCACCACATTCGCGTAGCTCCTTTGCCGCGCAGTGCGCGAGAAGCGCGTCTTTTATTTGCCCGCACATTGACTCAAACGTCGCATCCGCTAGTAATGGCGAACGTTTCAAAGCCATTTGCTCGCGCTCGAGCTCGACGATGCACTGCATAACGCAGCTTTGCGCAGCGTACTGCGTTTCACGGCGCTTTAATGAGCAGCTGTCGTGAGCGAGACACATGTCGATCCAGGACGCGAGCCGCGTCGTCGACCATTCGCGCATTTGAGCGTCAAACGAAGCATTCGCATTTTTAGGATTCTTCACCGAGATTTCTGCTTCAACGGCGAGAACAGAAAGGACCGCACTTATGGTGCTCAAGTCATGCGCCGCAGCGGTTGCATCTCCCGCAGAAGACGTACCGATGCACGCGACGAGTCGCTTCCACAACTCAACATCCTTCTCCTTCAGCGGTTGCACTGTTCTGCTCATTAAGGGCTGTCGTCGCCAAAGCGCGCTGAACACGCGCACGAGGGCCGCGAGGCATCGCGGCGACTTTGCCCGCAACTTGTCCGGATCTTCGAGGATTTTCCAAAGCAGGTGCACCGCACCTTCGAGCTTCGGCGGTGCCTTTTCTGATGTCGGCGTAGGCGGCGTCGGTGCGAGCGCCAGCGAGTTTGACGGCGCCGCACCGGGCGCGCCAGGCGTTGTGGGCGCGGGTAACGCACCCAACGGCGCAGGCGCCGGAAGTGCGGACCCACCGGGTGTAGGCGTGAGCGGCGCTGGAGCCATTTCATAGTCTTCGTTCGAAAGCAACATGTGCACCCACTCTGGTTGATTCGCCACGCCGGCGCTCAAAAGATCCGCCGCATCAGACACCGCATCTGTCTCATCATCAGCGTGCTCAAACATTCTATGCATCGCCTTTAATATCTCAACACGATCATTGCTATCGAGCGTAGCCGCTAAAGGCACAGCTGCAGCCATGGCACAGAGCGGTATGAGCGCGGGCAACGCCAGCGGATAGCACGCCGCGGCGTACGGATAGCCCGCGTACGATGCAATCGAGCTCGCGAACGGCACTCCATCGTTCACTGTTTCGATGAGCAGTAACTTTTCTAACACCCCACCGAAGGATTCTCCGGCGTGAAATACAATCAATGGGAGCGTCTGTAACACAGTGGCGATGGCGTCTTCGAGCGTCGTCACTTCTTCGGCTCTCGGCACGCCCCCGTCCTCATGTAATCGACGCAACGCATTGGCATCGTACACCAACGGCGCGAGCGCTCCAAAACAAATAGCCTTATCTGTAATCAAGTACGAAAGCACTTTGTCGCGAAGTTTGCATGCGAAATCTCCATGTCGCGGAATGAACACAGCGTGAATGACGCGATGCACGGCGGCGTGCACGGCCCACTTCTCAGCCTTGTGTTTGTATCGCCACTGGATGTGCCGCACGCCTACTTCTTGCAGCGCGTGGTCTACTAAAGCTTCTAATCTATCACCCAAACCGCCGTGATTGAGCAAGCGCTCGACTAAATTGAGCACCGCCAGTGTCAATGGGTACTCTCCGAGCCGAGATTCGCCGTCGCGGATGGCACGAATGAGCCCGGGAACACCCGTACCAGGGGTTCCAGCTAAAAGCGGTGCCTCGAGAACTTCATCAATCACTCGTGATGGCGATGCTTCGGCTAAGGGCGCGAGCGCACGTAAGATGG
>JACLAB010012339.1_pt1 | contig 20895 bp, 11 predicted proteins | sample 8027921 | NCBI WGS metagenome assembly JACLAB01 (sample SAMN15725117, study PRJNA655200) | protist metagenome | isolation source: fluorescence activated cell sorting (FACS) single amplified genomes of... | place: USA: West Boothbay Harbor, Gulf of Maine | collected 2000-07-19
AGCAGCGAGAGCTTTCGCTTGTTCGTGCGCACGTTGTTGTTGTGTGAGTATAAAAGTCGATTAACGCCGCCGGAGCCGAAGATGCGGCGTTGGCGTCTGACGGATGGCGACAGTAGCGAGTCGGATAGCGACGACTACACGTCGTCGGACGAGAGCGAAAGCGAGAGTTCGACGGTGATAGAAAAAGAGTCTGGCACGCTTCGACCGGACCAAATTCCCGATCGTTGGGTGGGTAAAATACACGACCGAACGTTGAGCGCGTTCGAGCGCCTGACTTTAGAGCTCAAACCGAAAGACGAAGAGTATTGCTGGGCCGACACCAAGGCGGCGCGCGAAGCCAAGGAGAGCAAGGACTCGATCGAACTTCGGGGCAAGCGCGGTCGAGGCGAAGAGCGAGATTTCACGTCGACGCCTCGAGATTCACCATCACCGCCACCGTCGTTTAATAAACGGCGCGCGAGCGCTCGCATCGTGGCCAAGGTGAACCGAGGCATCGTGTACAACCGCTATCGCAGCTTGGCGTCCCCCGACGGTCTCGCGCGCGGCGGTCGCATGCGCATGACGCGATCGATGAGCACGGTAGACGACACCTTGCCCGCCAAACCGGATCGCAAGTTCGTGATCAATCGTGACGACGGCAAGATGTCCCCGCAGTGCGCCGAGCGCATCGGATTACACTCCCTGCCCGCCGTCGCGCTCGAGAAAATCATCGCGTGCTACAGCACGCAAGAGGGCGTCGCCGAGCTCAATCAGATTCGCGAGTCTCTGATCAAATCGCTCATAAAACCTAATAGGTAACGAGTCACGCGCGCGGCCGCCGCACGGCGCGCGATCGATGTAAAGGCTATCATACATGTGGTATTAAACTCGTCCGAGCGCGCCAAGACCTACCTCCGCGATCCGCCCTCGCGCGCGCGATCCCCGCGCGCGCGTCTCCCCTTCCCCGCGTCTCGCCGCCCTCGCGGCCTCCGCGCGAAAACGCGTCTCTACCGATCCTTCGCGCCGTCGCGCGCTCAGTGCCCGCCCGGATTCACAAACTTGCTCGCCTTTTTGTCCGCCTCCGTGATGTTCATCGTCGCGTACACCACCGCGCAGCCGACGGCGCCGATGCCGGTGAAGAACGGCCACGCCTTGGGGATCTCGCGCGTGAGCGCGCTCAGGAAGCTCGTGTTCGCGTGCGGCATCGTCGCGGCGCGCGGATTCGTGAGGCGCGCGCGAGGTCGAGGACGCGCGTCGGTGTCTGCGGTCTTCAAAACGCGACGCCGCGCGCGCGCGACGACGACGCCATGGCGAGCGACGACGCGCGCGCGTACGATCACCTGGTGAAAATCCTCCTCGTCGGCGACTCTGGGGTCGGGAAGTCGTCGCTGCTCGCGCGATTCATCAGCGATTCGTTCGACGAGCAGAGCCCGACGGTGGGCGTGGACTTTAAACTGAAACACGTCGACGTCGACGGGACGAGGCTGAAGCTCACGGTGTGGGACACCGCGGGACAGGAGCGGTTTCGAACGCTGACGAGCTCGTACTACAGAGGCGCGCACGGGGTGGTGTTCGTGTACGACGTGACGTCGAGGGAAAGCTTTGAGAACGCGCGCGAGACGTGGCGAAAGGAGGTGGAGATGTACGGGACGATCGCGAATTCGGTGAAGATTGTGATTGGAAATAAGATCGATAAGGAAGATGAACGGACGGTGGCGCGAGAGGAGGGCGTGGCGTTCGCGAAGGAGTATGGATGCTTGTTTCTGGAGTGCAGCGCGAAGACGAAGGTGCGCGTGGCGGAGGCGTTCGACGAGTTGGTCAAGGGGATCTTGGACGCGCCGGGTTTGTTGGTGGACGAAATCGATGATGGGGTGAAACTCGGCGCGTACGTCGATCGCGCGGGCGGTGGGTGCTGCTGAAGAACGCGCGCGGTACTGCGACGCCGCGGGCGAAGAAGGAAATGAAACTCAACGCGACGCGTGTTGTAATCTAGAGATAGTATTGAAAGATCTTCAAAAAGCTACAGGCGCGCTCTCGGATCGGTCGAGACGTGGCTCGTCGCCTCGACGTGTCGCGAGCGCATTTTTACGTGTACAAACATCGACTCGCGTCTAGAGTGGCGCGGCGATGACTGCCTCATACTTCTTAATCGTCGTCATCAGCGAGAGATCGAAGAACTTTTCGCCGATGCTCGCCGTCAAACCACCGATCAATCGAGGGTCTACCACGGCCTCGATCTTCAGCGTCGAGCCCGATGGGGCGTGGCCCTTGATGGATTCCGTCACCTTGGTGAGCTGCGCCGGGGTGAGCGGCTGCGCCGTCGTGATGACGCACTTCACCTCGTTGCGGGAAGCCATGCATTGCTCTTCGAAGCGAAGCGAAATCTTGTGCAACTCCTTCAACCGTCCGTACTCCGCCATGGTGGCGACGAAGTTGCTCGTGATCGGCGTAAACTTCGCGCCCGCGCAAAACTCCTTCACGCCGGCCAACTTCTTGCTCTTCGCCATCGAAGGATCCATCAGAAACTGCTTAAACTTCAGATCCTTCTCGACCAAAGACGTGAGCTACATCGATGAAATCGCGCGCGAGTCGATCGTCGTCAGTCGCTCGTCTCGTCTCGCCGTCGTCGTTCCGTCCCCTCGCGCGCGCGCGCGTCGATCGTCTCGCGTCTTCAAACTCACCTGCGCCACTTCACTCTCAACCTGCGCCAAAGACCCAGCCTTCGTCGCCGCGACGTACAACGCCGTGGCGTACCGTCCGCTCGTCCCGAATTGTTGCAAAGGCGCCTGCGTCGTTCCGCCCGCGTCCCAAAGTCAGTCTCCGCGCCCGATCCACCCCCTCGCGCGCCCGCGCCTCGCCGTCCCGTCCCTCGTCCTCCCCCCACGCGTTCAAGAATTTCTCACGCACCTTCACGTCCGCCCCGCTCGCCCCCTTCGCGCTCGCCGTCGCGTACGTTCGCTGCGAAGCGTCGTCGTCCGTCAGTCCTCGCGCGTCCCGATCGCGTCTTCGCGCGCCTCGTCTCGCGTCGTCGTCGAGCGATTCGCGCTCGATTCCCGTCGCGTCGCGTCGCGAGAGTTTCGTCGCGCGCGTTCGCGCACCTCGAGCGTCGATCGCGAGGTCGCGCATCGCGCGAGTCGTCGAAGCATCGCGCCGTCCCCGTGTGCGGGCCGCGCGACCACACACGAGGGTTTACTCGCGACACCCGGTCGTAACACTATACGTCTGTAACACCCAGCCCGACGCGGCGGCTTCGGCACACGCGCGCGCGACGCGAGCGGCGCGAAGGTGCACATGGCGCGACGACGCGAGCGCGCGCGTCGCCGCGCGCCCGCGCGCGCGCGATGGACGCTCGGCGTCGTCGGAAGCGCGGTGTTCGTCTGCGCGCACGCGATCCGAGGCGCGCGCGCGGGCAACGCCATCGGCGCGGCGCTGCGCGCGACGGGAGGGACGACGCGCGATCGGAGCGATGGCGCGCGCGAGGAATCGCGCGGGACGTCGACGACGGCCGCGAGCGCGAGCGATGGGGCGAACGCGGTGGGCGTGGAGGAGCTGGACGAGAACGCGCGCGAGAGCGAAACCGCGGCGGCGATTCGCGCGGGCGCGCGGGTTCGATTGACGGATGCGCGAACGCGAGAGATGCTGAGTGGGACGATGATGGCGATGTACGGTGGTTTAGGGGAGACCGGGGAGACGACGAATTCGATGGATGTGCTCGTCGGGAGCGGGAGCGGGGACTACCTGGCGTGGTGTCGACGCGGCGAGCGCGCGAGCGCGGCGCCGGCGTTGGCGAGTGTGGGTGCGGCGGTGCACGCGGACGCGAATAAAGTTATTTTTCACGGCGGGTACAAGGTATGGGACGCTGGCAGCGAGTTTGAGGACTTTTCCTCGACGCACGCGTTTGATATGAAGACGGGAGAGTTTGAATGCCTCACCTCCGGAACCGCCGAAAACGAAAAGGCTGCGCTGGGCCAGACCCACGGCGCGTGCCCGAAACTCCACGGCGCGCACACTGGTAAGCGCGACGAAGAAGTGGCCGTCATTACCGCGAAGCCGATTCGTTTGCCGAAAGCAGTGGCGAAGAAAGAGACCGCTCACGCCGAGGCTGCGCTCGGTAAACACATGACTCGCCCAGAGCTTCCCGCGATCGACGTCGACGACGAAGAAGAAGACGCGACAGCGAGCTCTGTTGAAGCAACTACCGATGGCGAAGGTGCGTCTGAGTTGGGTAGTGAGTCCGAGCAGCACGCCATGATAATCTTTGGTGGTCGCGACGAGAACGACCAACGCTTGGACACCGTCTACGCGCTCGGTCTCGAAGACAAGAAATGGCGGAAGATTGAGTACGAACTTCCAGACAAGCGAGACGACATGGTGCCCCAAGGACCATTTGAAATGCCACTCATCGTGAAGAACGAGCATAAAAACGGGAAACCGTTTCCGCTCGGACGTTCGGGCGCCACCGCGGTGGTGACCAAGGACAATAAGATGATTATTTACGGCGGCTTCGTCGTCGAGGGCCGCCTCGGTTTCAACGTGGGTGAAACGCTCGTGCTTGATTTAAATAAGATGAAGTTCAGCTACCCAATGACGAGTGGCTCTATTCCAGTTCGTCGCAACAAGCACTCTGCAGTTCTTGACGACGAGAATCGCATGTGGGTGTGGGGCGGTTCCGTTTGGGATCACACCGGAGGTAGCTCGACGTATGCGTCCACGGCGACGTACTACGCTGACGTGAGCAACCCCAAGTCCATCGTATGGCATCGTGTGGAAACGAAAGGCAAGCCGCCGAGTCAGCGTCGATTCCATTCAGCCATCATCATGGACGGCGGCATGTACATCATCGGCGGTGAAGACTATCGCACTCGGACGTACCTCAACGACGTGCACAGGCTCGACTTGAAGACGTTCACTTGGACGCAGCCCGCTGTTCTAGGTGGCCTCGAAGGTGGTCGAATCCGTTCGAGCATGTTCCCATGGGTAACGGATGCGTTCAAGAAGCCGGCGCATCCTGAGGCGAGTTTAGGCAAGTCTCACCACGAGCACACGCACGACGACAAACACGAAGATTTGAAGCAGAAGGTCTCGAGCAAGGATGCGGTTGAGGAAAAGCCGAAGGATGCAAAAGAGAAGGTCTCGAGAAAGGATGCGGATGAGGAAAAGCCAAACGATGAAAAAGAGGACGAAAATAATGCTTTTTCGATCGACATTTCTACGTGCGGCAAAGGCGAACAGGCGCGCGTGCGCACCGGCGAGAACCAGCCTGACATTGAGCACTTGATCTCGGTGCTCGTCGATGGTTCAACTTTGGCTTCCAAGAACGGAGCTCTCGGCACGGAAGACGTGACAGACGCCGCATCGTTGGCGGCTAGCCTCGCTAGCAATGGCTGGCTTGCAAACACTGCTCGTGGAGCCTCGATTATGTCTGAATCCAGCATGGTGTGGCGCAAGGCGCCTAGTGTCGGCGAAAGCGAAGGCGTCCCAGGTTGGATCAATGATGCCGGCAGTCGCGATAGTACGATCTTGACTGAAACTCTCGACGCAGATCCGGATGCGGCGAGCATCGAGGAGCGTTTACTCGCCGCCATCAGGTCGGTGTCCAGTGACACAAAACTTAAGTCGAGCGGCGGTGGCGCGCATGCGGTGAAGAAGTCTGAAACTAAGGAACACGAGAACGAATCGCGGAAGAAGCACGCCGACTCAGAAGATGAAGATGAAGATGAAGATGAAGACGACGCAAAGAAGACAAAGAAGAGTTCGCATCACGAGTCGTCGCCTCATCACAAATCAACGCGCGACCACGACGACGCGGACGAAGATGCCGAGGAGCCTAAATCCTTGAAGTCGTCGCATCATAAATCGTCCAAACAGGCCAACCATGAGGATGACGAGGAATCGGAACACAAGACACATCATGGTTCTCGCCACAAAGACGAAGACGAAGACAAAGACGAAGATGAATCACGACACTCGTCTCACTCTCACTCGGCGTCTCACAAGAAGGAAAAAGTTCACCTCTCTGGTGCGGCTAAGATGCTTCAGATGATTCAATCCCAAGGTAGCGATGAGGCGAGGTTGGGTCGGGTCGCGAGCATTCGCGCCGGCGACTCAGCGCGTCACTCTTACTTGTGGAGCGGCATCGCTCTGTTGGCGATCGCTGCGGCGATTGTCATCAACCGAAAGACGACAGACAAGAAGCAAGAGAGTGCCGTCGAACGAATTCCCTTAGTTTTGAGTAGCTCATCGATCTCTGACTCGCCAAACAAGAGCGCCACGTGGCAGCAAGAAGCGTTAGCTCGCAGAGGGGTCAGGTACGGCGACGATTTCGACGAGCCATAGACAGTAGTTCTAAGATAATTAAGTACAAATCAAACGCTTTCGTCGTATTTTGCGATTGTGCCCCCCCCGCTTACTAATGGTTCGCTATCTTCGTCGTTGCTCGTGAATTTCCCTTTCGCGATGGCGACCAAAACTACACCGAAGGCGATCGCAGTGGCGCCAAAGACAGCATCGAACGCGACATACTTACCCTCCTTAATCGCTATCAGTTGAACCTTCTCCACGCGACGTCCAGGGATCTGGAGCCGCACGTACGACAAATCTTCACCGAGATCACCGTCGGAGTCATCACCAGTTTGTTCACTTTGCAAAATCCACCCCTCTGTCGGCATCTCCACGAGCACCTCGTTTTCGCCTTGCGCGATTGAGACGTTCGTCAGCGGCACTTGCGGGTTGAACGCACACTCGGCATCGGGAGTGAACGTACACACCGAAAAACCAGTTGGCGCGCATCGAAGCGCGTAGACACCATCTCCGTGCTTTCCTTCTTTGTGACTCCAGTAATGACCGGGAGCGTCTTCACCGCATCCTTGCGTTACGCTACACGTGAAGACGCTGTTTTCGACGTCGTGAGCCGATTGACTAGGCGGATTGAGTTGCTTATTGGTCAGAGTCAACCCGCCATGATCGTCGGCAATCATGCCAGAGACATTTTGTGACGAATACTTGTCTGAAGTCCCGTACTGAGCTGCAGTGACAGTGTTTTCGTCGCCGCACGAGTTAACGATGCCGAGCTCTGGACAGAACTGTGTACCGTGCGATCGCAAGTCGAGATCATCGCAGTTTTGCGAGCGAGAGTTTCGTACATTGAAACATTGCCCGATTTCGAGGTTCGGCGCGCACGAACAAGAGCACGTGCCACTGAAACGTTTCGGGTCATCCTCCGTCCAAGTCGCGTCGTGCGTGATGGAGGCTGTTTGCGCTTCTGACGCGGCGACTTGATCGGCGGGAACAGAATTCACTAGTGCTTCCATTTGATTGTTGTACGCATTTTGATCGGAATCCCCGAGACGCGGTAAGACAACTTTTCTCGCTTTAAGCGGCTCACTTTTGTGGTGCAAGCTCGCCCACACATTTTCGTAACTCGTGACCGATCTCGAGCGCTCGCTGCGCGTCAATCCGCGATTTTGATCGCTCGATGGCTTCGGACCGATGACGTACGAGAGGATCTGCCAGGCGCGTTGAACGACAAACATATCATTACGTGGAAGAACTGTGCGTTCAGACGCTGCAAGATCTGCTTGTTGAATAGCTGCGCTCACGGCCGGACAAGCCGGCGACGAGCCCCACGTTGTACCGAGGCTCACGACGACTGTTTGCTGTTCCGGAACGGTGATCATCATCGAACCCATATCGCCGGCGTTAAACAAGACATCGTAGCTCGGTTCGGCTCCCGGAAGCACCGGACCATCGTGTACCGGGCAATCAGCGCCCAAACCGCTGACGGAATTCGTCGGCGCCGACTCATTGCCGGCGTGCGCTTGTTCTTGATCGCTCATCTTTGATGCGGCGTGCACGTTGTACGTCCATCCCGCGAGACCAAAGTACTTTGATGCGTCAGGATAGGACGGTCGCATCATCGCACGAAGAAACTTTTTGTCGACGAGTTGTTTGGAGCCGCCGTCTGGCATTTTCCATCTCCCTCCGTTGACGATGAGTTGTCCGAAGCGAGCCATGTCGCGGCAGCTCGCGAGCTGTCCACCGACGAATGACATCTCACCTTTCGAGCTACTCGTGCCTTGCTCGAAGAAATCGCCCAATCCAAGAGGATCAGCGATGTGCTTCTTCGCGAACGCCGTCGGGCGCTGTCCCGTGGCGCCTCTCAGGACGCCGTTCAAATATTTCAAAGGCGACTTTTGGACGTCGTTATACGCCGCATCGTTACGGAACTCCTCCCCTGGTACGTGGCTTCCATCTGAGCTCACCTGCGCGAGCAACTCGCGCACCGTGAGCGACGCCCAGTATTCACTATTCCACTCCGGCGGCGTATCGCCCCCGAATTGTTGCGCTCGGTTCAGCAACTCCTTCACCTTATCGTCCAGCGTCAGGTCCTGTCTCAGAATCGCCGCGCCGATCGCGAGCGCCGTCGCCACTTTCCCGACGTATCCCACGTTGAACACGCTGTTCAGCGTCGCGCCGTTGTAATACTCTTCGTGCACCACGACGCCGTCCTTCACCACCACCAGGCAGTCGCGCGCCGGCAAGTCAAGCTTCAACTGCGTCGCCCCCTCGATCAGCGCGTGTCCGCGCAGACCGTGATCTTCGGGAAAGCCAGAGTACCACGACCCATTCGCCGGTCCGAGGACGTCGCGCGAGCCGAGCGCGAGGAGCTCGTCGCTGTTTTCGTACGCATACCACGCGCCGAGCGCCAACACCAAGGCGATCGCGCCGGCGACGACGCGATGGCCGTGCGCGGACCAGAACGAGCGCCGGCCGTGCGTGGCCCACGCTCGAGTGTCTTCGTTCATCGCGAGCGTCCGCTTGCGCGACGGGGCGCGCGCGCGCGAGGGTGTGATGTGCCTGCAGGGCCTGCACGGCGAGGGTGTTGGCTCGGTGCGGTGCGGTCGAGATGCGCTGAATTACAACAAGAAAGCTATTGGTTAGAGCCAGGGGGTGCTGGATAAGTCGCCCGTCGCCGAGCGATCGTCGAGGGGGTCGACCGAACTCGTTCCCGCGACTTCCTTACCAGCCTTGGCGCTCGAGGCTTCCCAACCGCCGAGCGGCTTGGAAGTGTCGAGGAGCTCGGAGAGCGACTCGCCGCTCGGGATGGAGCCGGCGATGGCGAATTTCACGCCGGTTTTGTCGAATATTCGCGATAAACCGAGGAAAATGTGGTGACGAAGGCGCATGGTGGTGAAACCAGCCGCGCGGAAGACGCCGTAATCGTTATAACAGACGATTTCCAACACCGCGCCTCCCGCGAAAGAGTTCATACCGGTGAGCGTGCAACGCGGGGCCAAGCTCACGCCGCGAACGACGTCCGCGCCCACGGTTGACCGGAGAAAGCTCTCCACTTGCGTTTGTAAGTGCGGGACTTTGGGCAAGTCGTCGAAAGAAATCGCAAACTGCTCTCGGAACTCGCGATACGGCGCTCGCGAGAGGTTCTCCACCTTGTACGCCACCATAGCGCTGTTCGGGATGTACGCCACCTTTCCGGCTCGATTGATCAATTTTGTGTACAGATATCCGATGCTTTCGACGCGACCGGAGATTTCACGGCGTCCACCGATCAGGACTCGGATGACTTCTTTGGGAACGAACCACCCCGCCGCGATGACGATGAGGCCGCCGAAATAATTCGCAATCGTATCCCGCAATACGACGGAGGCGAAAATCGCGAGCACGACCCCGGATGCGCCGAGCACTTGAAGCACCGCTCGCAACGGTAGCCCTAACGAATCAAGCGCGGCCAGGCCCGTGATCCCCCAAATCAGCGCCGCGCTCTCTCTGTCGTACACGTGCGCCGGTATTAAATCACTCGGTTCCCTCGAACCGTACATTTTGCGCCGCAAGTCTCCCGCCGCTTTCGCGAGAAACTTTTTCCGGAAGCTCGTCACCACGCTCCCGTAATATAAAATCTTCAGCATCCGCACCACGCGCTCCGGCGGCAACAGCGTGTGCGCGTCCGGGCTCGCGATCGGCACGATCACCGCGTACACGAACGCCAATCCGACGTTGAACAGCGCGCCTCGCGCCAACAGATAGACGAAGCCAAAAAAGCTATCCGCGAACGCCTCGTCCTCGTTTCGCCCTCGCGCCCGCGTCCACGCGTTGTGCACCACCACCAGCGCCGGTCGCAGCGCTCCCACGGCGAGCATGAGCGAGAAGGAGAAAATCGTCGCGTACGCCAGCACCTCCGCCACGTTGAGCCTCGCCGCGCTCTGCAGCACCTGCGGCAGGTACGTCGCCGACTGTCGCGCGACTTCGTCCGAGATCGTGCTCGCCGTCGCCGTCGCCGTCGCCGTCGCGTCGCGCGCCGCGCGTCGCGTCGACGCGTCGACGCGGTGGTTGGCGTTCGCGCGCGTCGATTCGCGTCGCGCGGACGCGACGCGCGGCGCGACGGGCGCGCGGAGGGCGGGCGCGACGGCGCGCATCGCTCCGGGACGCGCGACGCGACGCGACGCGACGCGCGCGATTCGGCGCGGCGTTGAGTGCGGTGGGCACGCGTCGCGCGCGAGGCGACGCGAGGCGACGGGGCGCGCGCGCCGACTCGGGGGTTCGTTACAGGCGACTAATGCGGTCGGCGTGACGTTCGAAGCGCGCGCGAGCGAGCGTTGGGCGAGATTGGAGCGTCGCGGAATCACGGACCGCGACCGCGACGCGAGGCGAGAACCAAGACGGCGAAACCGAGGACGCCGCCGCCGACGGCGGTGGGATTCTTCTCCGTCGCGCGCTCCACGCGCTTGATCACGTCGTGCTTCGCGCGCTTGTACAATCGAACGGCCGCGCCTCGAAGCCTTCGAATGGGGTGTTCGCGCACGCCGGCCCGCATGCGCTGCTTGAAGGGCGAGCGAAGCGGGCTGTCCGCGAGTTCGTCTTCGATTTCCTTCGCCTTCGCGCGCGCCGCGCTCAGCGCGTCGGACAGTTTCGCCTCCATCGCGCTCTTCGGTTTCGGCGTCGACGTCGGCGTCGACGCCGACGCCGACGCCGACGTCGCCCTCGACTTCGCGCTCGACGCCGCGACCTTGGGCGTTTGAAAAATCGAGAGCGCCCTCCTCAACCCCTCGCCCGCCTTCGATTTTTTCGGCGTCGTCTCGAATCGCGCGTTCGCGTTCGCCCGCACCGCGCCCGCCACCGCGCGCGCCACGCACGCCCCGACCTCGCGCTCGCGCTCCGCGTCCTCGATCACGCGTTCGACGATCCCTCGCGCGCACCTTCGCACCGCCTCGTCCTCGTCCTCGTCCTCGCGCGTCCGCGTCGTCGCCGCGTTCGCCGCCGCCCCCTCGCTCGACGCGCTCGCGAACGCGTCGTTCGCGTCCACCCACGCCGCGCGCGCGCGCGCCGCGCCCTTCGCCGCCGTCTTCGCGCGTTTCACCGGCGACCGCGCGTCGCCGTCGACGACCGTCCCCGTCGACGACGCGTACGCGCCGTCGCGCTCGCGCCGCTCCGCGATCGTCGCGATTTTGTCATCCTTCGCGCGCACCGCCGCGCGCTTGCGCGCGTCGTTCTCCGCCGCGATCGCGCGCGCGCGCGCGCGCACCGCCTCCGCGCGCTCCGACGCGCTCGCGCGCGGATGCCGCGCCGCGGGCGCGTCGCGCGGCGGCGTCGACGTCGTCGCGGCGTCGATCGGCGACGGCATGAACGCTCGCTCGAGACGCGCGGAGGCGCGGAATCCGCGCGTCGAGCGCCGCGCGGAGGACGGCGATCACGCCGCGATCGCGCGACGCGCGGAGCGGCGCGTGCGCGCGCGTGTGCGGCGCGCGATGGCGATCGAGACGGCGTCGAACGCGATCGATGTTTCCATCGAACGCGTCGATCCGACACAGCGCGGCGCGCCCGCGCGGAGGACGCGCCGGCGCGCGCGAGGAAAACGCGTCGTCGACGCGGCGCGCGCGCGTCGCCGCGCGATGGCGCGCGGGGACGCCGACGAAACGCGCTCGACGCGCGCGGCGTTTCGATGTCGCGACGTCGTCGACGCGGTCGCGACGCGCGACGGCGCGGCGCGCGCGCGCGTGATGAACGTGAACGGCGTCGCGTGCGTCGAGGTGTCGTCGAGCGCGGGTCCGGTCGCGGCGCGCGGGCGCGTGGGACCGGTGGACGCGCTGCGCGCGGCGTGCGCGTGCGCGACGGCGGCGACGTTCGAGTCGAGGCACGCGGGCGAGGCGGCGGAGGGCGCGCGCGCGGTGCGAGCGATGCTGGCGCTGGTGCGAGCGGTGTGCGAACGGCGGGCGACGCGGGAGGAGGCGACGCGGCGAGGGGTGATGCGGACGGCGTCGACGTGCGCGCGCGGCGTCGGCGCGAGCCTGGCGGCGCACGCGCTGGCGAGACGAGGGCGAGGTCGAGGCGCGGTGTTCGCGGCGTGGTGCGCGGAGAGGGACATCGGGGAAGTCACCGCGATCGTGCGCGCGATGGTGGACGCGCACGGGAGCGCGGCGGCGCCGATGCTGACGATGTTCCCGAGCGAGGGCGACGACGGCGCGGACGGTTTCGCGGAGGAGGATCCGGTGGGGGATTACTTGACCGTCATCGCCGCGGCGTCGGATTGCACGGATGACTTGGAGTATCGCGTCGCGTGTTTGCGGTGGTTCGCGCGCGCGTGGTTCGACGAAGCGTCGACGAAGTCATCGTCGAGACCCACGAGGCGAGACGCGTTGAACGCCGTCGCGGTGCTCGACGGAGCGACGCGCGCGCTGGAGAAGCACCTCGCGAACGGCGGCGGCGTCGGACGCGATCCCGCGAGCGACGGCGATCATATCGCTATGGATGGTCTGGAGAAGCACGTCGTCGACATCGCCGAGATGCTTCGCTTCATCGCCCTCGACGACGGCATCGACGATTACTTCGACAAAGACGTTCTGGGCGAGCGTTCGCTGCTCGGCGTGATCGAGTCGATTTGCCGCATCACGCGCGCAGTTCTATCTCTGTACACGAAGAGCGCGTCGGGTGACGTCAACGAATCGTTGGCGATCATGCTGGTGTATCTGTTGGAAATCGTCGAGCTGTTTACGGCGGATACCAACGCGTACGAAGACATCGGCGCCCTTCTCAGAGCCGACATCGTCGCCATCTTTTCGACGACGCGCGCCAAGTTCATCCAGTTGTGGTCCCCGCGTGGTGACGTCGGTTCTCGGGTGACTCGACACCTTCTCGTCGAGCCTCACGCGAAGATGCCGGGGCACGCGCTGTCCTTGTTCCGCATCGTCGGCAACTTCCACGACGTCGATCTAGGACTGGTGGAAACGAACGTCGCCCTAGAAAACTTGCGGACGCTTCGTGCGACGCTGGAAGGAGAGGTCGGGGCAAAGGCACCGACGCAGGAAGAGATGGATAATTTCGAGCTAGCGATTCAAGCGTGGACGCGTTAGAGTGTAGTTACAAGTGTCCGAGTTTTAGTGTATTAGTGTACAAACAACATCACCGCCCCTGTTGGCTTTGAACGGCGTCGCTGGTGGCGCCGCCCGGTGGCGCCGCCGTCACGCCCCAAACGCCGCGAGAAGGCGCGGATGCGTCGAGCGTGCGTTTTGTGTCCCAGTCCTCAGTCGTCCACTCGCCCATGCGATCGCGATTCAGATGCGCCTCCCAGCTCCCGCCGTCGGCGTAACCGTAGTGATGGACGACGTCGCGCTCATCCGCATTGGAATCGAGCTTATACTCGACCGGACCTTCACCGCGAAAGAAATCAGGAAACAATGCGAGAAGTGACTTGTCTGTCGCCGTCGTTTCGTTCGAATCGGTGACGGGAACTCGCTCGCTCCGCGCGCACTCTTTTTCGAAAAAGGCTCTATACTCGTCTCGCCACGCGTCGCCCCCCTTCTCCTTCGCCTGCTCGTGAACGCGCGCGAAAGCCTTTTCGAGCTCTTCTAGCGCTAACCCCGGATGGTCGATCTCCCAAAATTCTTTGCGTGGCTCACCGCCGACGTCCATTTTCATCGCCTCAACCCCACGCATGGCTTCTTCGTTGAGCGAGTCCGTCGACGCCTTGATAGACTCCGTCGCGAGTGTGCTCGACGCGAAGTAGCGATGGGCGAGAATCTCCTCGCACGATGCCCGCATCGATGGATCAAACTGAAGCATACGGCTAAGTAAGTCACGTGCGTCGGCGTCAACGCCGTGATGAAAAAGAGTGTCTAACGAGCCAGCTCGTCCCGGGAGCGATCGCAGATACTCGCGCCAATGCGGCGACTTGATGCGCTCTATTTCGTACCAACTCGGAGTGCCTATGACGTTGAACAGAGTGTCGAGCTGCGACCTTCTCTGCTCAGCACTTTCGTCGCAGTTGTTGTCTTCGTATTGCTCACCAGTCGGCGGCGACGCCAGCGCGGTGTCTTCAAACGAAAATAGGGGCTTCACCGTCAATTTTTGATTCAACGCTCCCAAATTCGACGACACTTGTCTCTGCAACAGCTCGGCGAAAATGCATCCCAACGCCCACACGTCAACCGCACCGGTGTAAGCTATACCTCCCATGATGACCTCGGGCGCGCGATAACAAGGCGTCATCACAAACTTGGTGAGCGCCCCGTCGTCCACGCGCGCGCTCGAGGCGCTCGTCGCCGTTCGCCGTCGCTTGGGCCCGCAGTTTACCTCCGTCTCATCCTCCAGCGCCCCTCCCAGCGCCCCTCGCGCGCTGCCAAAGTCGCACAGCTTGATCACTCGCCCCCCGTGTCGATGCTTTCCCAACAGCGTGTTCGCGCTCTTGATGTCTCGGTGCCATATGCCCACGCTGTGCAAGTATCGCGTCGCCTCGCACGCTTGCTGCATCAATCCCACGACCTCCTTCGCGCTCAACTGCCCTCGCAGCGCGTATATATCCCCACCTTCCGCGTATTCAAAGCTCAAATACACGTCTATCGACACCGCCTTGAGCTTCATCGTCGCCGCGTCCAACTTCTTCGCCCCCTCGTCGCTCTCCTCGTAAAACGCTCGTCGCAGCGTGCACACGTTGGGATGATTCGTCCTGTGCAGCGCGACGATTTCCCGCAGCACCTTCCTCGCGTCTCGTTCCGAGTGCAACACGTTCGAAATCCGTTTCACCGCCGCCCTGACGCCGTCGTGCGTCGCGTCTCGCGCTTCGCACACCGCGCCAAAGCTCCCGACGCCCAACAACCGCGTCAATTCGTAACGGTTTCCGACGCGCCACGTCTCCGTCACCGCGCGCCCGCCGCGCGCGTCGACGTGGGTGACGTAATACGTTCCATCGTCCCCGCGCGCGATCGCGCCCGTCATCGCGCGCGCGCGCGTCGCGCCGCGCGGCGTCGAATGTCGCGACGCGCGCTTCGGCCCGTTCGGCGCGCGTCGCCGATCGACGTCACACGCCGCCTCGCGCGCGTCGCTCGATCCCGACGCGCGACGCGCGGCTCGCGCGGGGCGACGCGCGACGCGCGCCGATGGCGCGCGCGCGACGCGGCGACGACGGCGAGCCGCGCGTCGGCGCGCTCGTGTTCGCGACGGTCGGAAGCGCGCGCGTCGGCGCCGACGACGACGAGATCGCGCGCGCGGGACACGCGTGCGCGCTGGCGGTGAGCGGGAAGTACGGATACGCGGTGCACGCGCGCGGGAGGACGGCGCGCGTGCTGAGGACGAGCGAGGCGGCGCGCGAGATTGAGGGTTGGCGCGCGAGAGAGGCGCCGGCGAGCGAACGACGACTCGATGGTGATCGCGTCGACGCGTGCGCGCGATCGGACGGTGGAGACGTGATTGAAATCGTTAGCATGACGCCGGATGAGCGCGCGTTCGCGACGTGCGATCGACGCGGGCGCGTGGAGTTTTACGCCGCGAAGGATTCGAGCGACGGCAAGGCGAGAGGGGAAAAGTTTGGAGAGATGACGCTCAAGGCGCCGGTGCGGGCGTTGAAGTGGTGCGCGAACAGCGCGTCGTTTGTCGCTTTGACGGGAGATGCGTTGATGTACGTTGAGGCGGTGGGGAAGGAGCCGAAGGAGATTGCGGCAAACGTGACGTGCGTGAGCGCGCGAGCGAACGGAACGCTGGCGTGGGCGAGCGGTAACATTATTTCGGTCGCGTCGAGCGTTGATCCCGCGCAACCGGTGAAGGAAACGATTGAAGTCAGCCCATTTCATGATCCCGAGGATTCGGTGGAAATCGACGGGGTGTACGTGCACAGCGCTGACAAGATTTTGTTCACCTCGAGAAGCGTCGCGGATCCCGCCGACTGCTCCTTCGCGGTGCTGAAGAAGGTCGATGGGAACTGGGTGTGCACGCGCCTCGAGTGCGCGTTTGACATCGATTCCGAGCTTGTTGATTTGACTGGTCCAGTACTTGACGCGAGCGCGTTCAGCCCGTGGAATGTGGTATTCGCGACGCATCGAAAAGCTTGGGACAACCAGCTGTTGACTCTTCAAATAACGCGCGACTCGGATCCTTGCGTGCTCGAAGTCGAAGACGATAGATGCAACGCTTCGGTGCCGATGACCGAGGACGACGAAAACAACTACGTCACGGGCTTAGGATTAGACTTGACTGGCGCGGGCGGAACCATGCTCAACCCGCAGGATAAAAGCGCGCCCGAACTGGCGAAAGGACCGGCGATTATTTTCAGCACCACAGATGGAAGAATAACGATTTTGAAATGTGCGAACTTGGACACGGAAGAAGCGCGAATCGGTGCGCAGTCCATACAGACGCAGCTGACCCTACCGACGGATTCGCCGCCGGCGATGATTCAAGCAGCGTCGTCTCCAACGCTCATGCCTGCAAAGCCTTCTTTCGGCTTCGGTTCGGCGCCACCGGCGACTCCAACGTTGGCTTTCACGGCCAGTTCGCCTGCCGTCACGGCGGTGAGCACACCGGCGTTCAGCTTCAAGCCCACTGAAGCGTCCGCAACACCGGTGGCTTCCACACCAACCTTTAGTTTCAAGCCGCCGGAAGCGACTGCGACGCCTCCTCCAGCGTCCACGCCTGCGTTCAGCTTTAAGCCCGCCGAGGCGGCATCGACACCTGCATTTAGCTTTAAGCCCGCCGAGGCAGCATCGACACCCGCGTTCAGCTTTAAGCCCGCCGAGGCAGCATCGACACCCGCGTTCAGCTTTAAGCCCGCCGAGGCGGCATCGACGCCACCCCCAGCTTCGACGCCGGCATTCAGCTTTAAGCCGCCAGAACCAGCGAAGACGCCCGTTGCGTCGTCGACGCCGGCGTTCAGCTTTAAGCCGCCAGAACCTTTTGCTTCTCCGGCCGCGTCTCCTGCGTCCGCGCCGGCGTTCAGTTTTAAGCCGCTGGAACCAGCCAAAGCACCGGTGTCTCCGACGCCAGTGGTGTCTCCGCCGGCGTTTTCTCTCAAGCCTGTCGAGAAGGTAAAACCAATCGAGAGCGTGAGTTTACAGTCTGACGCTCCGACGCCACCGCGAACGACGCCACCGCCGAAACCCGCGACGCAGTCCGTCGCCGCACCGCAATCGCCAGTCGAAAAAGGCATGGAACTTCTCAAGCGGTTGAGCGTTGGGGAAATCGACGTAGACACGGCACAGCTCGAGCTTAAAGGATTAATTTTGGATAGCACACCGACAAAGAGCGCGAAAAAAGACTGGAGTACATCAATGGCTAAGTTTACGCCGATCGATACCACGCGTTCGCCCGGCGTAAACTTGCAAAGCTCTCCGCTTCCTTCGTGGGGCAAGAAATTAGAAGAAATTAGGCGATCGAAGGAGCAAGCGAGCTCGGAGGCGGACGGCCTTAAGGCGATAGAAGACGATATGGCGTCTGTGATCGCCGAAGTAGGTGCCATGCTCGAGGATGTTGCGAGCGTGACAACAACTTTAAGCGGCGAAATCAGTGATGGTTTGATGCCAGGAAAAGCAGACATTGCCAAGATTGAACAGTCGTCGGCGTCCGCGAAGACGACCATCGAATCGTTGTTGGACGGGAGCAATCAGTTGCGCAGCCGACTCAATGAGTTGTGGGCCGCAAACGCTTCGGATGAAACATTGAGAAGCGAGTTAGAGAGCTTAATTTCGGCCGCATGTGAAGAAATCGATGAAAACTCAAACGTCGACGATACACGGGAACTCAGTCCTGCATTGAAGGATGTCCAGGACAACATGCACAAAGACATGCGTACGGTGCTAGAGATGGCTGCGGATCTCGAGGCATCAGTTGAAAGACTAGAAGCCGCCAAGAGAGAAGCCAATCGCCCTAAGCCGAAGACAATTATTCGTAGTGGATTGATAGCATCAAAGGTAGACACCTCCGCGAGTTTCACCACGCAGATGAACGGCATTATGAAAGCCATCAACACGCAAGCTGCGGTGATTGAGGCGCAAGCTGAAAAGTTGGATGCACTTCTGGCGCGCGTTCAAGAAGAGGACGCGCCACGCTCATCGAGGATAAAGAGCACATTACCAAAGGAAAATACGCCCCCTAAACCGTTGAAGGTCACCGCCAAGAAAGCGGTTGAGCCCGAGCGCTCGGCGGAACCTTTGATGCTCAAAACTCCCGTGAGAAAGATTGTGGTTGCGGATGAGGGTTTGGGGGCCGACTTGGAAACTGTCATCATGTCGAGAGTGTCATCGACAAGAATCACGACGGTGAAGAAAACAACTCCACCTAAACCGAAGCAAGTTTCGCCGATCAAGCCTGCTGCGATTGAAAAGAGACCTCCACCCCTAACTGCGTCACAACCGGAGTCAGCAAAACCGCCGGCACCGGCGATGAGCTTTGGCGCAGATTTCTTGGCCAAATCTCAACAAGGCTACGCCGCGGCCCAAAAGGCGTTGGATGAAGATTTGAAGAAAGCAGCCACACCGACGGAGTCTAAACCGGCATTCAGTTTCGCCGCAACGCCCACAGCGAAGCCAGCCGAGACTGAGTCCAAGCTGGCGTTCACGTTCGCTCCGCCGGCGGCGAAAACATCACCGTCTACTGAGTCTAAACCTGCATTCACGTTCGCTCCTCCATCAGCAAGCTCGAGCACGACGGAATCGAAATTGTCGAATGCGGCAGCGCCGACGATGAGTTTCAGCGCTGACTTTCTCGCAAAGGCGAACAGTGGGTATCAGAAAGCCCAAACTGCGCTTGAAGAAGAGCTCAAGGGTGAAAAAGCGGAAGAGAAGAAGCCGGAGGCAAAGTTCAGTTTTGGCATCCCTGCGAGCGCCCCCACGTCGACGTCGACGCCTGCGGCGACGCCGGTAAGCGGTGGATTTGGTTCGAGTGCTCCCGCGTCGAAACCCGCTGGTGGATTTTCTTTCGGTACACCGGCGAAGGCCACATCAGATTCAGAATCTGAACTCGCGAGTGCGCCTGCGTTTAGCTTTGGTGCGAAGCCAGCTGACACGAAACCGGCTGGTGACGTTAAATCAAAAGAAATACCAGAAGAAGAATCAAAGAAGGAAGAATCAAAGGAGGCGGCTGCGCCCGTTGCGGCGCCGCCCATGAGTTTTAGCGCGGACTTTTTGGCCAAGGCAAACAAAGGGTATGCTGCGGCTCAAGCGGCGCTAGAGGATGACCTTGCAAAGGCGACGCCCCCGCCCGGTACGCCGCCAGCGAGCGCGGCGAGTACGTCGCCAGAGAAGCCGTTTAGCTTTGCTGCCGCAACGCCATCGCCGGCACCCAAATTCGGAATAACCGCGGCGTCGAGCTCGGCGAGCTTAGCTACGGATGTCGCGCCTTCGAAACCTGCATTTGGGTCACCCGCGACTTCGGCCGCGACTACGACGACTGGTATATCATCTGGCTTTGGGAGTTTCGGTTTCGGCAGTTCTGCGAATTCTGCTTCAAGCGGCGGAGCAGGCGCGTTTGGGTCAACCAGTCCAGCCGCAGCGGCGGCGGCCGCACCAGTGTTCGGTGCTTCGACCACCACAAGCTCACAAAGTGCGCCCGCCTTCGGTGCTTCCAGCGCCTTCGGTGCGACGGCCACGTCGAGCTTCGGTGCAGCGCCGGCGACGAGCGCGCCGGCGTTTGGAGCAGCGCCGGCGACGGCAAGCGGTTTTGGTAAATCTTCTGGTTTCGGTGCTGCGTCGACGACGAGTGCACCCGCATTTGGAGCACCTTCGGCATTTGGCGCCGCGACAACTACAAGTTCACCTGCGTTTGGCGCACCCTCTGCGTTCGGTGCCGCCGCGACGACGAGTACGCCTGCGTTTGGCGCACCCTCGGCATTCGGCGCTGCCGCAACGACGAGTACACCTGCGTTTGGCGCACCCTCGGCGTTTGGCGCTGCCGCAACGACGAGTACACCTGCGTTTGGCGCACCCTCGGCGTTTGGTGCTGCCGCAACGACGAGTGCCCCAGCTTTCGGCGCGCCTTCCGCTTTCGGTGCTTCTGCGGCGGCTTCCACGCCAACGGCATTCGGTGCTGCCGCAACAGGAGCGAGTGGCTTTGCGGCGGCGGCGAGCAGACCATCTCCCTTCGGCGCCGCGGCAACCGCAAGTGGGGGATTCGGCGCCGCCGCGACGCAAGCAACGACTGGCTTCGGTGCGGCGGCGGCGCAAAGCTCCAGTGGATTCGGTGGTTTCGGTCAACCTACGGGAGGATTCGGTGCGGCGGCTACGCAAGCGACGACTGGTTTCGGTGCAGCGGCGGCACAAAGCTCGAGTGGCTTTGGCGGCGGGTTCGGCCAGCCCGCGGCGTCGAGTGGCTTCGGCCAGCCCGCGGCGTCGAGTGGCTTCGGCCAGCCAGCGTCTCCCGGCTTCGGCGCGGCCGCTCAAACTTCCGCCTTCGGCGGCGGTTTCGGTCAACCTGCATCGCCCGGCGGTTTCGGTCAGCCATCATCTCCGAGTGGCTTCGGCCAACCGCAACAACAATCCGGTTTCGGCGCTCAAAATCCCGCGTTCACGCAAATGCGACGCTAACCGGCGTAGAAAAAGATTAAAAGTGACATCGACGACACAAATCACGACCGCACCGCGCGCCGACACTCGCCCGCGCGCGCTCGCGTCGAATCAAAAGCGCGAAACGCCTCGCATGCGTCCG
>JACLAB010002511.1_pt1 | contig 20885 bp, 12 predicted proteins | sample 8027921 | NCBI WGS metagenome assembly JACLAB01 (sample SAMN15725117, study PRJNA655200) | protist metagenome | isolation source: fluorescence activated cell sorting (FACS) single amplified genomes of... | place: USA: West Boothbay Harbor, Gulf of Maine | collected 2000-07-19
CACTTGTGCTGTGTTCCAACTCCCGATGTCTTGGTTGAACGCAGAAGCGTAATAAAACATTGAATACATAGAAGTCACTTTCTCAGTATTCCAATCGCCAATGTAGTGATTGAACGCAGAAGCGGAAACAAACATGTATTCCATAGTAGTCACTTTCTCTGTGTTCCAATTCCCAATGTCTTGGTTGAACGCAGAAGCGTATTGAAACATAGATACCATAGTAGTCACTTGCGCCGTGTTCCAACTTCCAATGTTTTGGTTGAACGCAGAAGCGTAATAAAACATAGAATACATATCAGTCACTTTCTATGTGTTCCAACTCCCAATGTATTGTTTGAACGCAGAAGCGGAATAAAACATTCTATACATAGTAGTCACTTTTTCTGTGTTCCAACTTCCAATGTCTTGGTTGAACGCAGAAGCGGAACGAAACATAGAATCCATATTAGACACTTTTTCTGTGTTCCAACTCCCAATGTCTTGGTTGAACGCAGAAGCGGAAGAAAACATTCTATACATAGTAGTCACTTTTCCTGTGTCCCACTTCGAAATATCACCATTGAATGTACTTTTACTGCTAAAGCCTTGATAACCTCCATCATATCCACTCATATCTTCCACCAAACTCGTATCCCAATTCGGCATCGTTCCGTAGTCATTACCAGACGCCCACGTCGTGCACTCGCCGGTAACTTCTGCGCCTGATTCATCTAAACACGCTTCAACGAAATCGTGCCAACTCGCCGACGGAATCGCCGTCAAACCAGAAACGACGCGAGGATACTTCCCCATCATCAATAAAAAAGAAACGACGACGACGACGTTAAAAAAGAAGGAGGATTCATCAACACGAAGAAAAAACGACGCCCGCTTTGGTCTTCTTCTCGACATCGATGACGACGATGAAAATCTCATATTCGCGCGTTCGTGTGTGAGTCGTTCGTTAGTACGCGTCGTTCGTTCGTAGTATGAGTCGTTCGTTAGTACGCGTCGTTCGTTCGTCAAAGTAAATCGGCTTTCTTTAATTTGAGAGGTTTTTCTTCCCCTTATAGTATACTCTCGGCGTAACTCAAAAACCCTATACTATTCAATTCTGACGAGAGATTTTCACACGTTTTGCGTCATTTTTGTATTCACACGCGACGCGCGCAAAGAACGCACGCACAAACGCGCAAAGTGTACGACACGAAGAAGACTCATGTCCCGCCAGGTCGGGTTTAACCTGGAGAGCATATCTTTATCCTCCTCTTCTTCAGAGGAGGAGGAGGAGGAGGAGGATGCGTGTGTTTTCGAAGCGCGAACGAAGGAAGAAACGGAAACGAGGAAAGTTTTGCGTTACGACGCGGAGGATGTCACGACGACGACGAAGAACAATCATCATCATCATCCGTTCGCGTCGTCGAACAAGGGCGAAAGTGGTACTCTTCTGGATGCGCACGAGAGAAACGTCCGAGAAGTTTTGAGGAAAGCGATTTGCGTCGACGAGGAAGGAGAGTATTCGTCCGATTTTGAAGAAGAAGAGGAAAAAAGGACGGAGGAAGCGACGAAAGAAGACCGAGAGAAAGAAGAAGAGAAAGAAGACTTTAACGCAGCGCCGGCATCGACGACAACAACGACGACGACAGCGACGTTTTTGGGACCGAAGCCACCGCCGAGACGGTTTCAGTCGGCGTTTGACATCGCTCGAAAAGCGCTGAGAAGAGAGGAACATTTTTTATCGGCGACGACGACGATTCAGACGACGAGTACTGATGCAACGCTCGTCGTGGACGCGCACGCGTTTGGCGGGAAAGCATTTCGCGGGTCGTGGGCGGGAACGTCCGGGAGATTTGCGTTTTGCGACGGGTCGAAGATTGTCGAGCGAGCGGTCGTACCAGTTGAAGATGTTTGTGGACTCGAAGGCGAGGAAGATGGTGTAGACGAAGAGGAAGCGAAGAGAGCGATGATGACGTTCCAAGCGCGGGCGATTAAGAACGGTTTGAAATGTTTCGAGGCGTTTTCGGAAAAAGAGGTGGATCCTCGATGCCGTTTAAACGTTCCCGCCGAGGACGTGAAGGAGTTTTGTCGAGTGCATTGCGAAGCGTTAGCGAACGCGTTGATGTTGTTGAATAATAGCGGTGATGGTAGTAATAGTAATAGCAACGCCGACGACGAGTACGGTTGCAAAACGAGACGACGACAACGAATCGCGAGCAAAACGAAACGAGCGATTGAGTTGTGGGACCTTCTGGAGCTTTTATACAAGAAGGACGAACTCGGCGCGCAGAGAGGTTCCGCCGCGGATACGTTTCGACGCAAACAAAGTCTGAGCAAATGGTTGAAAAGATCTTTGAAACGCGCGGAGATGGAGAAGGCGTTGGAAATGGACGCGCAACCGATGGATTTTGACGACGACGACGACGACGACGACGACAACAACGACAAAAAAGAGAAGAACAACGATCCAGTCTCTGTGGCATTGTCGCGTAACGATATCGTTTTAGCGACGCAATTAGCTTTGAACGATGGCGACATGCGATTAGCAACCATCATCGCGCAAACCGGGGCGAGCGATAACATCAAAAATCTCGCCAACGCGCAGTTGAACACGTGGGAGAACGCGTTCGGTACCGCGACGAACAAGTACATCCCCGCCGCCACTCGAAGCGTGATGGAACTCCTAGCGGGTAGAGTGGAAACGACGTCGAGCGAAGACGGAACCTCGAGAAATGCGACGCCAGAAACGAAGGATTGGATCGAAAATCTTTCCAGGCGCGTGTGGTTTCATCACAACGTCGCGGAGACGACGGAAAAGATTTTAGAAAGGTACGAGAGAGACATTCTAGAGGGCAAAAACGGAATTTTGAAAGATTCTGCCGCCGCGCTCTTCCCGCACCCGAGCGGCGTGAGTCAAGACGCGTTGGTTGAACACAAGTGCGAAGGCATCGTGAAGGATGCTAGATACGACGCTTTGCTGTTAACTTCTTTAACTTCTGCTTCTTCTTCAGCCACCGCCGCCGGCGGCGCGAGGAATACCAGCAGTTCGAACGGACATCCGTTCCATCAGCTCGGCTTTGGCGAAGACTTTTTGGAGTTTTCAAACTCGTGGATGGCGACGCAGTTCGTCCTCTCGCAACAATCATCGTCGAAAGAGTCCGCGTCGTTGTTGTCACGCAGAGGTGACCAGTACACCGAGAATCTCATCGGTCAAATCTCCCAACTCAACGCGTATTTCGCGAGCGAGGACGAGAAAAATAACGAAGAAAACAGGCTGCCTAAGATTGAGTGCGACTGGCTTCTTTTCGTCGCTTTATTCATTCGAGACGACTCGAAACGCGAACGCGCGTGTAAACGAATTCTCACGGAGACCGTAACCGAGTGGAGAAAGTCAGCGGTGAAATTAGACATTCTTGCGCGGAAATTCCAAATGCCCAAGAAATGGTTGGACGATGCGAACGAGGCGAAAATGAACAACGACAAGCCGGTACTGACGAATTCGTTGTACCGATAAATCAGAAACATGGTAGTAATTGTTAACACTTCTTTTTTACTCAAAATCCAAAACGGCTATCGTGTTGTTGCTAAAGCAGGCTGCAATCTTCGACCCTTCCTGGTTCCAACACACCTCGAAGACCCCGCCGTCACCGCGGTACGTCTTTTCTAACAACCCGGTGGCAATTTCCCAAACTCTCACGCGTTTATCGAAACTTCCCGAGGCGATGTGTTTCCCATCTGGCGAAAAAGCGACCGAATACACCGGTTCCGTGTGCATGTTGAACGTCCGAATACACTCTCCAGTCGTCGCGTTCCATAACTTAACCGTGTGATCGTACGAAGCCGTCGCCAACATCAAAGGAATATCCGGATTCTTCGTCCCCGGTCCCGTTGGCGACCATTTGATGGTGTACACTTCCTTTTTGTGTTCGCTGAACGTGAAAAGAGCCTGGTTTTGATTCATGGACCAAATTTTCGCGGTGTAATCGTCCGAGCACGACGCGAGAAGGTTACCGACGGGATCCCACTTGATGCAGTTGACTTCGTCCGTGTGTCCTTCGAATTTTTTCAAAGGTGCCTTCTTACCAACTTCGCAAACGTAAATCTTCTTATCCATACTGGACGTCGCAAACACGTTCGTATCTCCTTTCCAATCGACGTCCAAACACGGCGCTTCGTGTAATTCGTACGTTTGCTTCGCCTCCCCGGATTTCGCGTCCCACACCACGGCAGTTTTATCCACCGATACTGAAATCAACGAGTCGCCGGCTTTGTTCCACTTCAAGGAGAAAATCGGACCTTTGTGCTGCTCGAGTCTGGCGACGAGCTTACCGCTATCGTCCCAAAGCCTCGCGTCGCCGTCGTACGATCCAGTGGCTAATATCGTACCGTCGCTGTTCCAGTCTAAAGTCGTGACGTCTTTCGATTTCTTCTCGTCCTCGTCCTCCGCATCGTTTTTCTTTTCTTTATTCTTTCCTCCTCCACCGTCGACGTCCATGGCGTCGCCACCACCACCTACTCCGTTCTTATCTTCTTTACTCTCTCCGTTTTTATTCGTCGTATCTTTCTCTTCGTTTTCTTTTTTAATCTTCTTCGTGTGCTCTAAAACCGCCGGCGGTTTCATCTTCGCCTCGGCGACTCTTCCGCTCGGCCCAGCCGGTAACGTCCAAATTCTCGCCGTCGCATCGCCACTTCCACTGGCTAACATCCCTTCTCTCTTCGGGTTCCACGCGCAGACGAAAACCTCGCCCAAGTGCCCGTCCAACGTCGTCACTTCGTCTTGGCTCACGTCGAACAGTTGGTTCACGTCGTCCAAACCGCCGTTCTTTCCTCCGGCGGCGGCAAACGTTCCGTCGATCGTTTTCACCGCCATGGCTGCTTTCTTTCTCTCCTCCAACTTTCTTTTCAGCGCGGTCTCTTCCTCCTCGATCGCTCGATTCCGTTCCTCCGCGGACATCTCCCTTCTCGACTTTACCAGCGCCTTCAAAGCGTCCACCGGTTTCGAAAGCAAATCTCTCGCCGTCAACACCGAAAAGTTCGCGTCGATATCGTCCTCTTCGTTGTTGTTTTTGACGTTAGCATTGTTTCCTTCCCCATTAGCACCATTATTCCCGCCGCTGCTCTCGTTCAAATTCGCTTCGAGCTCTAAATATTGCAATCCTTTTTGCACGAACGCCACCAACGCGCCCGCCGGAATGTCCTGATCTTCGTTTCCTGGGGCAATTCGAGTTCTATTGACGAACGATTCGTTCGCAAACGTAAACGCGGAGTGCGAAAACCCAGATTCGAGGAGGTATTTGTACACCATAAAGTTCACCTCGTCCGAGGTGAGACTCATTTTTATTTATTACGGTTCTTCTTTGTCTTCTTCTCGCGAAAGTTTTTAGAAGATCTCTCTTTATAAAAAACGTGCGCGCGATTCAAACCGAGACGGAAATTGGCGAAATTCGCTCTCGATTTTACGCGCGTTTTGCGTGGGCGTCGCGTTAGGGTCGTCACACGCACAGGCTCTCGCTCGCAAAGTCCAACTTTTACTGCAAAAAAATGAAACGAACGCGTATTTCTCGTCACGATCCGCGCGTCAATTTCCGATTTTATCCTTCGCACAACTCTCGTTTCTGCTCCCTTCCACGCGTCAAAGGGGGGTTCTTCGCGTGGTCGTGTGTCCTCGAAAATGACGAGAGAATGAGAGAACGAGGAGAACGACGCGAGAAATTTCTTTTTTTTTATGTCTCTTTGTAAGTGCAAAAGTCCTACGCATGAGAGTACCCAAATGGCGCTACAAAGTTTAGGGTATTAGTACGTAAGAGTACTCTTTCAAAGGTACTTTGCGTAGTAGTAGCTCTTGAAGTGCTTCAGACGCTCCTCTCGCTCGCTCTCTCTCTGGTGTCAGTCAAGATGGGGGTGCCAGTTTCTTTCGCTCCATTTACGAGTAAACACCACGCGCGATAGAGAGAGACTCGAGAGAGAGAGAGAAAGAAAGCGCTCATGAAGAGGACAACAACAACAACAACAACGACGACGAGACCACACGACAAAGAAGGAATCTTTTGCCTCGGCGTGGACGGCGGCACCGGCGGGATTCGCTGCCAACTCTTCGACGCGCGCACCGGAGAATCGCTCGTCACCTGCGAACGCACGTACGACACAACGTACGGTATTCCACGCGCGGGATGCGCGACGCAAACGTGCGCGGATTGGTGGCTAAGCTTTCGAGACGCAATGAGAGAGTTACTCTCCGTGTCGAAGATATCGCTGGCAAATATCGCGGGTATTTGTTTGGACACGACGTGCTGTTCGGTGGTGTTTATGGAGGAGCACGGAGAGCGCGCGATATATCCGTGCGTCATGTGGTGCGACATGCGCGCGGGCGCGAAGGAAACGAAGGACGTTTTGAACGCCGCCGAGTGTGCGAAAAGGAGAAGGAAAAGGAACGAAGACGTAGACGCGCGTTACGAAGAAGAGGTTGCGAAAACGTTACGGGTGAACTGCGACGGAGAAGGTCCGGTTTCCGCGGAGTGGATGGTTCCGAAAGCGCTGTGGATGAAACGGAACGAGAGAGAAGTGTACGATCGAGCGACGAAAGTGTGCGAATATCAAGACTACATGAACTTTCGATTGACGAAAAGATACTGCGCGAGCGCGAACAACGCGAGCGTAAGGTGGCATTTTCGAGAAGAAGAAGGAAAAAAAGTACCTCCGAAAGAGTTGTTGGAAGCGTTAGAGTTGGAAGATTTATTAGAAAAATGGCCGAAAGATGTGTTAAAGTGCGGCGAAGTTATTGGAAACGTCACGAAAGAGGCGTTCGAGGAGCTCTTCGGGGAGAGCGCGAAAAAGTTTATAGAGATACCAGTCGTTCAAGGCGGCGCGGACGCGTTCATCGGCATGATTGGGTTAGGTGCCATTCATCCGAAAACGATGGCTTTAATCACCGGATCTTCGCATTTACACTTAGCAGTTACGGAGAAGAAAATGTTTGGAAAAGGCATGTTTGGCGCCTACGAAAACGCGCTGGTACCCGAGGCGAAATTCATCGTCGAAGGCGGACAAACGAGCACGGGATCGATTACGAATTGGTTTAAAAATCAATTTAATTGCACGTACGAGGAAATATTCAAAGAAGCCGAAGAGATTCCAATTGGATGCGAAAACTTAGTCGCTTTAGACCACTTCCAAGGGAACCGAACGCCACACGTCGACGCCGAATCGAAAGGCTGTTTCATCGGTTTGACGTTGAAACATTCGCGCGCGCACATGTTTCGCGCGATATTAGAATCGATATGTTTCGGCACCAAGGCGGTGGTGGATACCATGCGAAAAAACGGGACGGAAATAGAAACCATAGTCATCGCCGGCGGAGCGACTCGATCGAAGTTTTGGCTTCAAATGCACGCGGACGTGACGAATTGTGAAGTTGTCGTTACCGAATGTCCAGACGCGCCGGCGTTGGGGTGCGCCATTTTAGCCAGCGTAGGAGTGGGGATTTATAAAACCGCCGATGAGGCGTGCGGACGCATGGTGAAGCGTTTGGAAACGATTTCGCCAAATGTGAAGAGCGCGGCTGAGTACGAAAAAGTGTACTCGAGGACGTACTCGAAGCTGTACGGGTTGTGCAAAACGCTGAGAGAGGAAGAAGAAAAAGAAGAAAAAGAAGAAAAAGACGCAATCGACGAGAACGCGGCGCCGGCGAAAAAGAGAAAGACGACGACAAGTGGTGGCGATGCGACGAAAACTACGAGCGCACTCTTCAAAATTGCGCCGTCGCTTTTGGCTGCTCCAGACCACGCCAATCTCATCTCCGCGACCTCGATCGCTCTCGCGGCCTCGGCCGATTGGATCCACGTCGACGTCTTCGACGGCCAATTCGTCCCCGTGGTTACGTTTGGACCGTCCACGGTCCAATCTCTTCGCGAGAACTTCCCCACGGCTTTCTTAGATTGCCACCTCTCCTGTCAAAACCCTGATTTTTACATCGACAACGGTCTCGGCGACAGCGCCTCGCAAATCTCCTTCCACCCCGAAGCCGTCCGGACTTTCGCCGAGAGGAAAAAATTGTGCGAAAAAATAAAGTTCAAACACAACAAGCGCGCGTCGATGAGCATCAACCCGTCCACAAACTTAGAAGACACCTCGGTCTTTGAACTTCTCGACTTGAACTTGTTAGATTGCGTGAACGTACTCGCCGTCCAACCTGGATTTGGCGGTCAAAAACTCCAACCGACTGCGCTCGAAAAAGTCAAACGGTTGCGCAAACGATCGAAAACGCTCGACATCCAAGTCGACGGCGGCGTCAATTTAGAGACGATCGAAGCCGTCGTCGAGAGTGGTGCGAACGTCGTCGTCGCTGGAAGTTTTATCTTTCGAGAAAACAGAGGGAAAGAGAAAGACGCCGTGAAAATGTTGAGAGCGTTTGGTAGTACCACGTGAGTGAGTTTTATGACGATTTTGAGCTTTGCAGCAGCAGCCTTTACACTTTTTATCTCCACTTTGTTATCACCCGTCAAAGAGCACTTTTGCGCTCTTTTTCTCTCTCTCTCTAAACTCTCTCTCTCTCTGTGTTTCGGAAATACGTGATAAAAGCGGAAATGTCCTCCTTCTCCTCCTCCTCCTCTTCGTTTCCTTCGAGCGAGGACGCTCAAAATCATCATCCTCCCAGCGAAGAATTCGCTTTTGACGGAGACGACGGCAACGTCCTCGACGCGATTCTACATCGCGTCGACTTCATCTGGGAACGAACGAGAGCAAAACTCGAGGACGTTTACCACCACCCGGAGCTACTCGTTCTCGTCCTCTTTTCACTCGTCCTGGCGCATTTTATCGCCGGTAGAATCTTCTTCAACAAAGGAAAAGAAAGAAAGATTGGGAGTAAGAACAGCAAGAAACGAGATTCGATCGTTTTGTGCGGCCAAGACGGCGCCGGGTCGACGTCGGCGTATTTACTTTTGAAGAACAAAAGTTTAGGGCTCGGGACGGTGACGAGCTCGATAGAGAACGAGAGCGAGGTGGAGATTTGCGTTTCTTCTTCTGATCGTGATGCGAAAGAGAAAAGGGTGAAAGTGAACGTCGTCGACGTACCTGGCCACGCGAAAATCCGGAACCGCTTTTACGAGCGGTTCTTGCCTCGAGCGAAAGGGATCGTGTTCTTCGTGGACGGCGTGGAGTTTTCGACGAATAAAAGAGACGTCGCGGACCATTTATACAACGAAATCTTGATCGATTACGATAACGTCCGGCGCAAACGGATTCCGATTTTAATCGCGTGTAACAAGACGGACAAGGAAGCGTGTTCGCCGGCAACCTTCGTCAAAAAACGTTTGGAATCCGAAATCGAAATGATACGAACCACGCGCGATGTCATGCTTAAAGACGCGCAATTCGACGACGGCAGTCGCAAAGCGAAAAAACGCGCCAAAGAGATTGAAAAGAAACGCGAGAGAGAGGTTACCGGGTTAGGATGGAAAGACGAGTGGGGTAAGTTTTCCTTCGACAAAGCCGCCGAGATGAAAACGCACGGCCGGTTTCTCTTTTGCGCGTGCTCTTGCGTCGGCGAAGACCGGGAGTGGAAACTCAAGAAAGAAGCGGAGGAAAAAGGTGATGATGGTAGTGATAACAACGGTGACACTAATAACAGTAGCGGCGGTGACAAAACTAGTAATAGCGGGGGTAGTAGAAACTTGAGCGCGGTGAAAGCCTTCGCGGCTGAGCACGCGGGACGTTAAAACGAATAGTAGTATTTAATAGTAGTTCATATCAGAGAGTAAAAGAGAAAGAGAGAGACGAAAAGAGGTTGAACACACTCGATGTTCAGCGCGGTGTGTTGATGTTGGTGGTGAAAGCCTTCGTTGAAGTGTTGTAGCATATGAGAGCAAAAGAGAGAAAAAATACACAACTTCTCACTCGTAAAACCTGTCTTTTTGTTTTCAACGCAATTTTAGATAAAACCTCATTTTTCTCGTGTTACGTAAACGCGCGCGGAAATATACATAGCTCTACTAGAAAAAGAAAATGTCCGCGTTAATCCAATCCTTCTCTTCCCTCTCCTTATCTTCCCGCAGTTTGCGAGGAGATGCGAGAGTCGCGTCGCCGTCGGCGATGCCGATGAGAAAAAGAACGGCGGTCGTCACCGAAGCGGTATGTTGTTTTTCTCCTCTTTTCCTGGGCAAAAATTGGTCCAAATTCTCGCTTTTTACGCGTAACGAAGCGCTGCTGCTTTCCTACTCTCGCGAACGAGATGCGAACGATTCTTCGCGCGAAAGAAACCGCGACCGAAATGTCTAAGCTATTTTTTAAGAGAGAGAGAGCAAACGGCGCGCGTGTTCGTCGTCAGCCGTCAAAGTCGTTTCGTCGCCGAAAATGTTTTCTGTTCCTCTCTTTTCCTCGCAATTTTATCCGAGGGGCTGCTTCAGGTTTTAGAGAAGCAAAACCCTCCTCTCCTCTGTTTTTCAAAGAGAAACTCACGTTAGTACTTTCTTTTTTGTGTGCGCGTTCTCTTCTCTAAAACAACAGAAAAAGAAATGGGAAAAACAAGCGTTAAACCAGAACGGGAAACCGTTGCGAGTGAAGATGCACGTGAAAACGAACGATAAGGTCATCGTCATCGCCGGCGCGGATAAAGGGAAAGTGACCGAAGTCGTCGAGGTGTTTACGAAGAATGGGCAAATTTTGTGCAAAGACGTGAACATCAAGACGAAACATGTGAAGCCGAGAAACGAAGGCGAGAGCGGGAGTATTATTCAAAGAGAGTTTCCAATTCATCACTCGAACGTGATGCATTACTCCGCGGCGGAGAAGAAGAGATCGAGAGTTGGTAAAAAGATGGAGGGCGACAAAAAAGTGCGCGTGTTGAAAGCGACTGGGGAGGTGTTGGCAAACTAAGAAATATACGAAGAGATTCTCCGTTTAGTCTTTTAGCAAGTTGTGCCCGTGCATGCGTATATATGACACGTATAACGACGACAACACGCGGTGCTTTGACATTGTGATATATATATATTAAGTTTTATTGTAGCTCATTCTTAAAATAAACAACAACAACAACAGCAACGACAACGTCTTCGTCTTCAGTTTTTGGTTTTCGCTTTTATTATCTCTCTTCTATTTGTTTCGTCAAGTACTAATCGTATTAGTATATCCGATGCGTGCTCTCTTTCTCTCTTTTAATAAATACGGCAATAACGCGCAGCAGCAGCAGTAACGATGGCGTGTTCGCAGCGTTCAAAACTAACTCACAGGCAAGCAAACCCGTGCTTCTTACTCGCTTTCCAAGTGACGTCAATCTTCTCCGGATCGATGGCGCCTACTTCGTGATGCTGCCAACCCTCCAAAGCGTGTATGAGCGCGCCTGCGTGACACGCGTGCACGCACCCTCTTTCCATGGTCATCTCGCACGTTTTGAAATCCTTCGCTTCCTTTTCCGGCAATCTAAACGCCGGTAAATCCGTGTACGCGCAATCCGATCTCGTCTCCGGAATAGGAGGCACGACGAACTGGTGAAACGTCGTTTTCGAGGGCGCCAAACTTTGCTCGTTCTTATCGCAATGTCTTCCGACGACCCAGTTTCTGCACGTTCTTCCGCTGCTATAATTCGTTTTCGTATCGTTCTTTTCTTCTGTTTCTACTTCTCTGTTATTGTTATTGTTGTTATTTTTCAAGGATCCGAGTCGACTCAATAAAAAGCTGCCGCTCTTCTTCAAGACGTTCGAAGTGCTCTCTTGTGTAATTTCCACCTTCTCATTCGCGTTATTTACGCGAAACAGCAAGTGACGAAACTTTTCCGGACACTCCATTTTAATCTTCTCGAACCTCTCTTCGCTCGTCGTGCACATCAAGACGCGGCAGTTCTTCTTCGTCGCCATGTACAACGCGATCGCCCTTCCTAACTTGGACGTCGCGCCGGTCAAGAAGATCTCCTTGACGTTTTCTGGAATCTTATCGATGATTGCTGCCGCAGTTAACGTGTTCCCGTGGACTACTTTCGTGTTTTTCAAATTCTTCTCGTGTTTTTGAACGAAAAACGCGCCGCCGCCGTTCAAAGCTTCGTTTTTGTTCAAAGCGCCCAATCCCAAAACTCTCACGCCTCTCTCGTCCGCGTCTAAAATAGCCCGTTCAATCTTCGCGTTGATGTGTTTAAACTCGCTTCGGATGAAAAATTGAAACCCCCACGCCGGCGTGACCCACGTTTCGATGTTCATGTTTTTCAATCTGTGCTTATCGCTGACAAACGCCTTCACCCCTGGCAAAAATCTCAAAGCCGCAACTGCCGGCAACGTCAACGGCCACAACATCTTCAGCATCCACGAATCCGTCGTGAATGGCCTACTAGAAAACGATCTGAACGCAAACGGTAAGTGAAACATGCTCAACAACTCCGTTCCGTGCGCCATAAACACCACGTCCGGTGTCGTTTTCGGACTCGCTTTCCCTTCGATCGCTTTATCGTACAACTCCTCCGAGCTCTTATCCATGGTTCCGTACGCGTAATCGTAAATAGGCATGAACAAACAAAAGTTTGTGTGCACGCGACTGTGGTGCAACGAGTGATAACTCGGCGTGTACAACAAATACTTCACCCCGGGAAACTTGGCGAAAAACTTTGGCACAAACTCGAAATTACAGTGCCCGATCGCGTTCAACAAATCGAAACCCATCAAGTACACGTAAAACATCGCCATAGACGCGCCGTTGCACATCCACGTCCCTAACAACGGAATCGCAAAATTAGCGGTATACATTATGTGTTCCATGAACGGGTGCACGCTCCCAGTGATTGGCTCGGTGACGAAACTCGCGTGATGGTGCGAGTGGTACGCGCTATACAACGTGTGGTGGTGCAACAGCCTATGCAACCAGTAATACACGTACTCCGTCGGTCCGACGTGTAGCAGCAACAGCTGCCACATGCCTTTCTTCTCAAACAAAGGGAAATTCTTAAACCCAAGCCCTGGGCAAAAATGCACCATAGACATGACTATGTATTGCAATAAAATATAATCGTCCCAGTGGTCCTCCCTATCCACTTGCTTAAAATCGATCCCTTTGCTTTGTATTCTCGTCTTCTCCGTTATCGCGTGTATCCTGGACAAGGATATGAAGAATTGCGCCATGACGTACCGCAGTAAGACTATCATCGTCATGTGAAAGTGCCATTGGTCCGAGTCGTCGTTTTCAGGCGATACAATGCCGCGATAAAGCATGGGAAGATAGATGGCGTATTTCATTTTCCCGATTTTGCTCCACGGGAAATCGTACGCGAACCCCGGTCTCGATGCCATCGTCTTCTTCTTTCTGTTCTGGTATCGCGCTCTCTCTCTCTCTTTCTGTACCTCAATCGCCGCTGAAACTGGTGGTCTTTTTTCGTCTCTTCTTCTTTCTCTCTTTTTCTTTCTCTCTGAAGAAGAAGAAGAAGAAGAAGATTATATATGAGAAAAGCGCCTACGTCACAGAAGAAAAAGTGCTCAACCTTACTCGTTAAATTTTAGCGGAACTCCTATATGTACCAATCGAACGGAGAGTAAACGTACGCGACGCGAATTTCCGCGCGCGACGGAAATTATCTGATGACGTGCAAACTCTCTCTCTCGTCTCCGTTTATTAGTATTCGTATTAAATTATTCGTAGCACGAAGCGTAGTGCGCTCTGTGGTATTCTTGTGCCGCTCTCTCTCGTTCTATATAAAAGAGGAAACAACCACACACTCGTTTTTTTTTGCTCTTTTTTGAGCGAGCGAGACCACGAATTTTCTTCTGCAAAAACAGCCAAAACAAACGAGGCGAGGAGGAGGATTCGAGGCCACCAAGAATCAAAGGTGTCGCTTTCATTTTTTTCTTTTTTTCTCCTCCAGCCCCTCGAGCGAGCCAAAACTGTTGCCCCAAGAGAGGAAACGAATAAAAATCTCAAGTCTTTTTTCAAAAAAAAAAATTCAATTCAATTTTTCTCTCTTCGTTCTGCACAAAAATCACTCGCTTAAAACACAATGGCTCGTACGAAACAAACCGCTCGTAAATCCACCGGTGCGTTCAAATTCTCGTTCGTTTAAATAATGCAAAATTCGTTGTTCTTTTCTCGTTATTGTTGTTAAAGTTGTTGTTGTTGTCTCGTTCTTCTTCTTCGTTCTCTCTTTTTTTCATCAGCGGGTTTGAATATCAAATCCATCAACGGTCACATTTATAGAAATACTGACGATATATTTTGTTCTTTAAATTATAATAACGAGAACAGGTGGCAAAGCCCCGAGAAAGCAACTCGCGACGAAAGCCGCGCGCAAATCTGCGCCGGCGACTGGTGGCGTCAAGAAGCCGCACAGATACCGCCCGGGGACCGTCGCGTTGAGAGAAATCCGAAAGTACCAAAAGTCCACGGAATTGCTCATCCGAAAGTTGCCGTTTCAACGCTTGGTGAGAGAAATCGCGCAAGATTTCAAGACTGACTTAAGATTCCAATCGAGCGCGGTCTTGGCGTTACAAGAAGCGTCCGAAGCGTACTTGGTTGGCTTGTTCGAAGACACCAACTTGTGCGCGATCCACGCCAAGAGAGTCACGATCATGCCGAAGGATGTTCAATTGGCGAGACGCATCAGAGGCGAACGCGCTTAAGAAGTTTGTCTTCTTTCGCGTCTTCGGGGTACAACTCGAAGCAATCAAAACAAATCATCGGAAGTTCTTACTTCCTCCGTTTACGTTTCATTAAGATTAAGCAAAGAAAAAGGAGGGATTTTAGGAAATAGTATTATTATGTGTGTGTGTATTTGTTTTCACGCTCGCTTTTTGCTTTTTGCTCGTCGTCGTCAGAATGTCGGTTTTTAAAAGCCGAGTTTTGCGCACTTTTATCCAGTCTCATCACAGATTTAAAAATGATATATTCGTAATTATTAATACAACAAGTGACTCCTCTTGAGCGCTAACGCGCGGTCTAACTCGTCCCAAAACTCCGAGCAAACGGCTTTATCTCCGTGTCTTTGATTCCTTCGGAACGTCAATAACTTCACGTTCCACGTCTTGACGACGTCTGGCGTTTGGTCTTGCTCAAACTTGGCGTAAAAGCCTCTGATTTTTGCAAAAGTGTCGACTAAATCGCCCGTCGCCGCGCCAGGGAAGATGTGTTTCGGCCAATCTTTGAACTGCCACTTGGCGCCGTGGACGAAAACCGCGACGACGCGTTTCCAATCCTCTCCTATTTTCGGCACTTGGTCCGTGATTTCGTACTTCACCGGTTGGTCTCTTTTATACGTTCGAAGTAAAGACGAGTGCGTCGGTTTCTTCGTTTTATTCTTGACGGCTTCTTTTTGAATGTCTTGCCACGGCTCGAATTTCTCCTTCTCCAGGAAGTTTTTCGCGTTGAACATGTTCAAGACGACTTTGGCGTTTAAGCCCGCCGGGACGAGAATCAAAGGCGTCCCGTGCCTTTTGATTGGTTTCTGTTGTTGTTTCTTCGCTAACGAGGAGGACGCTCCCGCCGCTCCTCTCGTCGTCGTCGTCGATTTCGAATGTTTTTGTTGTTGTTGCTGTTGTTGTGCTAACGCCATCTTCTCTTCTCTCAATTTCTCTTCCCGTTCGCTCGCTAAAAACGCCGCCTCTTCCGCCGCCGTGCGTTGCTTCTTCGCCGGCTGCGCCAAAAACGACGCGTTCGGATCAAAACCGCCGCCTGAGCCGTCCCCGAAATCGCCGCCAAACAAATCGTTAAAGTCGCTCCCAACTCTCTCCTTCCAAAACGTTTGCTCTTCCACTTTCTCCTGGTACCTGTTCCGTCGCTGACCGCGTTCGACAATTTTCTCCGCTTCGACCAACTCCTTCGGCTTTTCGCTCGTCGTCAAACGATGATTGCCGCCTCGTCTACCATTCGTGCCATTCGTCGACGATCGAAACACCAAACTCGGGTCCACTTTCTCTAACGCTAACGTGAAATCTTTCTTCCTTTTCAAGCTCGCGTTCCGAGTCGCGTACGGTACGACTTTAATCGCATCCTCTTCGTCCTCCTCAAAGTCTCGCTCTTTTTTCTTCTTCAACGCTTCCTCGCGTATCGTCGTCGCGTCCATCGCATCCGTCGTCGTCGCCCGAATTTCATCAATATCATTCGCCTTGAGTGTCGTCGTCGTCTCCATCATCTCCGTAACAGTCCCATCCTCCTTTTCCATTTGTACGAATACCGTCGATCCATCGACAGACGTCGCGTCCACCCTTTCCGAGTGCGTTTTCACCCCAGTGGCGAAATCCCACAAATCCTTAAAATCCGGTCTCGGAACGCGTTCAATCTTCTCCTTGATCGCGTGTTTCACGTATTTCCCGTATTCCTTTTGGTCCGAGATTAAACTCGCGTTGGATTCTTTGCACTTTTGGACGAAGAAAAGAATCTGGTCCAGTTTTAGACGTTGGTTTTTCACTTTCGACGTGAATCGTGTCGTCAGCGCGTTCGATCGACTGACGCGCAATCGTTCGTGAGAAGCGCACTGAAACCCGAACGGGAAAACGATCGCATCCGGTGTGATCAGAACGTTTTGGATGTCGTTCGACGAGTAACACTCCCGGAGGAGACGTAAAGGGTCCATTTTTATTCTGTTATCGAGTAGATGTGTTGCGAGTCGATCAGTCTTTTCTGCGCCGGAATTCTGACGAAACTACTCCAGAGAGTCTAATAAATACGACTCCTACGACGAGGAAAATGTGTACCGCAAAGAGTCTTCTCTCTCTCTTTACGACGTGCGAGTGTGACGATAAATGCTAGTAGTATTGTAACGCTTCGTAGTAGTAGTAGTAGTGTTATTAAAATCGAGAAGACTTTGCGACTCTCTCTGCTCATTTTCCTCCTCCGAGAACGAACGCCGGCGCGGCTTCGAGGAGGAGCTTTTGTTTGACCCTTTTCGCAACCCCGTCGCGGGGCGAGGACGACGACGATTCTTTGTTGTTGTTGTTTCCGACGAAGATGGAGTTTGAAGGGAAGGAGGATCTTTTCTTCGGGTTTATCGTCTGAATCGTCGTCGGCGTGAAACCGGCGTCGTCGTTTTCTTCTCGCTCTTTCGTCGTCGACGTCGGCTTTTGTCTACTTCTCGGAGAAGAGGAGGACGAAGGAGGAGGAAGGAACGTTGTTGTTTTTCTAACCATTAAGTGTCGTCCTCGTCCTCGAGATGCTGCCGCTGCTGCTCCTCCGGAGAAGAAGGGCGTTAACGACGGAGATGAGGATGGGTCAGAGAGAGACCGACTGGAAGACGATCCGACGACGATTCGAAAGAGCTCCTCGCCGTCCTGCGCTCGTTCGATTTTGCACCATTCCGAACACGTTTTCGCCAACGTTCGCAAGCAATCTTCGATTTCGTCTCGACTATAAAACATGCCGCCAATATCTTTCGCGTTTAACTGCTCGTGGGTTTTGTGGAGGAGGATGTCAAAGGCGAAAGCACGTTTGCGCGAGGTGGCGAAGAGGGAGTGGACGAGATCGAAGATTCGCGGAAGGTTTTGTTTGATTTTGTTCTCCGCGCGAAGCGCCACGGCGGAAGGCGAGTGGAGGAGATCTTTTTCGATTTTCCGTTCGAGGACGCGGCGGATGGCTTGGCGAGAGACGCCGATGGTGGTTGTCGAGTCCTTACCGTCATTCGCGGATGCATTATTGATATTACCGGCGAGATAGTCGTCGTTTTCGAGGTTATCGTCGTCTTCGCAAACGCCGCCATTCTCCTTCTGCATCCGCCGAACTTCTTCGTCGATGTCGCGCTCAGTGACGACTTTCTTTTTCGTCGCAGTTGTCATAATTAACGGGGTGAGTGGATACGTCCCGGTGGACGGCGTCGAAGATGGTGGCTTGGGCGTGTGAAGCAACATCAACGATGGTGCGCTCGTCGTCGTCGTCGTAGTAGTAGTAGTCGCAGCGGCAGCGGCGGTTCCTCCTGCCGGTGGCATCAAAGGAGGCGCGTCCCGTACGGCACACTCGGCGATATCTGGCGCCTCACGTTCGACGTCGAACGTTTCGTGCCATAACATTTGTTCTGATACGTTCGAGGACGGGGAAATGACGATGCCGTGATTTCGACAAAACGCGACATGCGCCTCGTCGCACAGTCGCATCAAGCGCGAGTGGAAATCTGCTTCCCTCGCTCGTTCGCGCTCTTTCTCCGACATCAAAAGTGAACTTTTTTCTCTCTTCTTTACGACTTTTTTGCCGTTCTCTTCCTCGTCACCGTTGCAGTCTTCGTCTTCGCCGTCCACACTTTCTCTCTTCATTACTCTCTCTTCTAAAATCTCTAATCGCACGCTTTTTGGATCGACAAACGTTCGTCCCTCCTCCGGGCGATGTTTTTCATCCACCGCGTTCTTCGTCGCGTCTCTCTTCCTCTTCGTAAACGCAAACGTTCCAGGTCTAATCGTCTCTATCTTTCGCAAATGCTCAAAGCGCACGTCTCTTTTGACTAAGTTTTTCGCGCACGCGCATATATTCTCCACCGTTTCTGCGCTATTCCGCATTCGCAACAACTCTCTGTACATTTTCAATCCGTTGAACACGAGCGCCAAGTGTTCGTACTTGGACGGCAAAGCGTTCCTTTCTCGTCGTCTTTGTCTTTGGTTGTTTTCTTTCTGGGTGTTGTTGTTGTCGTTGTTGTTGTTGATAGAATTAGAAGTATTAGCAACACTCTTTCCGCTAAAGCGCTCTTTCAACATTCGATGCTCGCGAGCAACTTCTGGATCCTCCTCTCTTTTCTTCTCGAGTAATTCCTCGGCATCGGATGGATTGGATATCCTCCAATCCTGCCCTCTCGTTTCCTCCGTTTCTTTTCTCTTTCCATTTTGATTCCGTTTCGTTATTCTTCTTTCATCGTCGCGAACGGCGGCAACTTCTAACCTCGACGAATTCGCGACGAAGGAGTTGTGCAATCTGCTGTGCGTCTTTGCGCTCGTATTATTATTACTATTACTAATGTTGTTATTATTATTATTATTACTGTGATGAAAAGGTGGCCGACTCGGATGAAACGCGCGTTGATGATGTTGTTGTTGTCTCTGTCTCTGTTGCTGCGCGCCACTCGGCGTCGTATTCGCGAGCACTTTCGCTCGTCCTAATCCTCCTCCTCTCCCTCCTCCCATCGTTTTTGTCGTCGTTTTTAAGAACGCGCTCGGACACACCGGCTCGTCATCCTCGTCCTCCTCTTCTTCCTCCTCGTCATCCATCGCGCTCTTAAACTTCATCTCGTCCTCTCGAAAACTACTCGTTAAACCACCAGTTCTTCTTCCGCAACTCTTCCGTTGTTGTTGTTGTTGTTTTTCTTGTTGTTCTCCTTCGACGACGACGAACGGTGGTGGTGGTGGTGGTGGTGATGATGATGAGTGTTTCTCTGTCGATGTCTTCTTCTCCTTCGTTTCTCGCGCGTCTTCTCTTAACTTCCTCTCCACCTCTTTCAAGCTCCGAAATCGCTTCGTTTTCCCTCGTTTCTCCTCGGCGCAAAATAAATAATACGCGTCGAAGCTCCCTTCCGAGTGCCCCGTTTTCCGTCGCTTCGTTTCAATCGTCCACTGGTTTTCATCAAAGTTGAGGATATTTAGATTGTTATTAAAGTGCGCGCAAAACTGTTCCCACTTTGCTTTTTGAAATCGTTCTCTCGTCGTCTGTTGTTGCGACATTTGTAGAGCGTCTTCTTCTGTGTGTGTGTATATATCTCGCTCTCTCTCGTCGTCGTCGTGAAAAGAGAATAACAGCCGTAAAAACCGTAACAAAAGACTTTGCGGAACAGAACAGAACACCGAGAAGAGCCTTTGAAAATAAAGCGGGGGTTGTTGTTCGAGAGAGAAGAGCACAGAGAGAGAGAACTCGAAAGAGATTAAACGATGATTTGATTGGATTTGTGAGAGACAACGAACGAAAACAAACAAACTTTTGTGGGGGGAGAATTTTTTTTGAATTTTTCTCCTTTTTTTCACCCACAAATGTGCTTCATTATTTTTTTAGTAGAGGGACTGTTGAAAAACCAACCAACCGAGAGAGAGAGAGAGAGAGAGAGAGAGAAATGATGATGCAGACTTCGTTAACCCCGACTTTAAACGCGACGATTCAGACGACGAGAAGAACGAGAGAGGGTGGTCGTCAAAATAATCATCGTTTCTTTTTCTTCTCAACGCGGAGGAGTCAAAACGGGACGATGGTTTCCTCCTCCTCCTCCTCCTCGAAATCGTCGTTTTCGAAAAGAAAGACGACGATGATTTTCTCATCGTCGTCGTCCAAAAGTGCAGACGCGATGATGGAAGCGCAAAAGCTGTACGGAAGAACGTCTTTAAAGTCGTTCGCGACGACCTCGTCGTCTTCCTTTTCGAGAAGAAGAAGAAGAAGAGGGAGCGTTGCAACTGCCGCCTCTTCCTCTTCGTCTGAATCGTCCGAAACAAAAGTCATCCCGGGAGACTATCGCATAGGGGCGACCTTGATTGCAATCTCCCTCTTTCTCGGCCCGGTGTGCCACTTGTGGTTCCCGCAGTGCGCGATACACGCGATACTCGGAGGTTTCTTATCCTTGCAAGCGTCGAGAGTTCGGTTTCGATTCAGCGAGACAGATTTGGACGTGGTGTTTATTCAACCGGGCGAGAGCGACGGAGAAGCGGCGAAGGCGGAGACGGATTCGTCCGGGGATAACAAGTTGCAAGGCGGCGGAGCGAATAAGTGGTCGTTTGAAAGCGTTCAGAATTGGGAGTTTTGGTTTCCCGGGTTTCCCGTGCTCGTGTATTATAAGGAGAATCAAACGAGAGAAGAAGGACAGCCGCACTTTTTTCCAATCATCATGGACGGGAAGAAGTTGTACGAGGAAATGTTGACGAAGATGCCGAAATCAGTCAACGAGAAACCGAACCCGAGCGAGTGGAATTTGTTGACGGCGTTTAAATCCACCCCGGTCGGGAGGAACATCATCGAGCAAATGAGCGAGGAGCAAGTGAAGTGGTGCGAAGAGA
>JACLAB010001914.1_pt1 | contig 20874 bp, 7 predicted proteins | sample 8027921 | NCBI WGS metagenome assembly JACLAB01 (sample SAMN15725117, study PRJNA655200) | protist metagenome | isolation source: fluorescence activated cell sorting (FACS) single amplified genomes of... | place: USA: West Boothbay Harbor, Gulf of Maine | collected 2000-07-19
CAAGCGATGGAGGCGAACGATTTAATGAGTGATGCGACCATATTGTACGCGCGGGGCGAATACGCCGAAGCGGTGAGTAAGTTGCACGCGGCGATTGTGAAAATCCCGCATTCGAGCGAACCTTACGAGCAATTGGCGCTGGTGTACGAGGAGACGAATGATTTAGAAAAGGCGTTGGATTGTTACTCTTTGGCGACGGCGGTGAAGCGTGGGGTGGACCCGTCGATGTGGTATCGCATGGCGTCGCTGGCGGTAGACGTGAACAACAAGGATTACGCCATACATTGCTTAGCAAAGGCGGCGAGGTCTGATCCGCACAATTATGAGAATAAAATGGACCAAGCGACGTTGTACTCGGAGCTTGGAGAAGCAAAAAAGGCGATTGAGCAACTTGAGTGGGTGCTGAAGGACGAGTTGCCGCCGCTCGACGGCGCTATTTTGCGTGACGCCGTGGTCTTGCTCGCCAAGTTGTATTACAGTGCTGATATGCGAGATAAGGCTGAGCATGCGCTAGAGCACATGCTGAAAACGTATCCACAGCACATCGACGCCACAGTGGTGAACATTTTGATTGAGTTGAAGATTGAGTTTCGCAAGTATGCCGAGGTACTAGAAATTGTCGAGCATTCCCGAGCGAGTATTTTAGAGCACGTCGACTCTGGACAACTGCCGTTGGACATTTCCGTGAAACAAGGTCAATGTTTGCTTTACGAAGGACGAACGGAAGACGGCATGGAGCGCATTGAAGAGCTCTTGCGGCACAAGGTGACCGAGTTCGATGACTTGTACTTTGACTGCGGAAAAACTCTGATGGAGGTTGGGTTGGCGTCGAAGGCGGAAGAGGTATTCATGCACTTAATCGCGCTCGACGAGTACGACAATGTCGATATGTGGCAGCGCGTAGAGAGATGCGTCCAGCAATCGAAGGGCTTACGTGCGGTAGTCGAATTTTACGACATGCTTCATGACAAGCACCCGAGCGACGTATTCATCGCCGTGTCTCTAGCCGATTCGCTTTCGCGTTTTCAAGACAATGAAGAATCGTTGAGGCGCGCGAGGTCACTTGTTTCAAATTTAGATGACGTCGAGGTGCAGAAATACGGCATTTTATTACGCGTGACTGCTTTACAAAGAAAGCTCTTGAGCGAAGCCGAATTGACTGTCATCATTCCAGCTGCGTTGAAGCTCTTGGAAGACTTGAGCGAAAAAAGATCGCAACGCAAGCTCCAACGCGCGGGACAGGGGAGCGATGATTTCGTGGACGATAACGTTCGGATATCAGATGATGATGTGTTTGCTAATATCATAAGCGGTGCCGAGGTCGCGATTCGGCTCGGCCGACACGAAGAAGCGGGAACCATCGTGAATCACGCGCTTTCATTCTCCGCGGGGAGCGTGCTGACGCGAGAGCAGACGGCTTCGCTACGATACCTAAAGTCTCTCGTGGCGTACATGATGGGCGATTTGCAAGAGTCTGCGGCAAGTTGTCGAAGTGTCCTTGAGGTATTTCCGAATTCCGTAACAGTTTGGAACATGTTGATGCACATGGCGATCGATTATCCTCGAGCGCTCAGCGTTGGAACGTCGAAGCTCGCCAGGCGTCTCGTCGCGAGTAGCCTCGACGACGCCTCGCGCGAACGCCTGCTGCCTTTGATGGCATCTGGGTACGTTCACACGTGGAACAAAAAGTGGTCTATCGCTATGCACGATTTCCTCACGGCTCTCACGATCGCGCCGAACGATCACGAGGTGAGTTTATGTGCGGCGATTTCTCTTTTACACATGGCTACGCGAAATTCAAACGAGCAGCAGCGTCACGCGCTCGCGCTTCGAGCCGTCGTTCTGCTCGAACGTACCGCGGAGTTGAACACGACAAGCCCACAGGAAGGGATGTACAATTTGGCCCGAGGTCTGCAACATCTCGGCTTTCCGCACCTCGCTCGTCCGATCTATGAGCGTTGTCTGGAGCTGCCGGTGAGCTCCGCGGCGGACGATTTGAGGCGCGAAGCGGCGTACAACTTATCACTCATCTATCGTTCTTCGAACGCAAACGGCTTAGCGCGCGCGATTCTAAGAAAGTATATGACAGTTTAGGCACCGATAAGAACGAAACCGACTTGCGGCATGTAGTACAATGTGAAGATTACAAATCATTAGCGACGTTCATCGCTTGAACAAACCGGCGATGCGCGACGCCAATTCGGACGTCGTTGACGGTACGCGACGCAACGTTGGCACCGGCGCCACCGCTCGAGCCTGTAACTGCGCCCTCAAGTGATTAACCTCCGACTCTAATCGCTGAATCGTCTTCGCTTGCTCCGTAATAATCGAACACAGTTTGATGACTTCCGACGTCGACTCCTCGCCTTCGAACTCGACCCTCTCTAACGCCGCCGGCGATAACGCCCCTAGCATGCTTCCGAACATGTCTAATCCACTCGCCGGCGGTTTCATCGTCGCCGTCGCCAGCGTTTCCAACCTCGGGCTCTTCATCCCACTCAACGGTCTCGGCGTCGGCGGTTGCGCGCCGTACTTGCGCTGATTCATGATATAAGATGTCGTGTTGTTAGGTTTCTTCGGCGTCGTTCGCCGCCCGCTCGACTTTGTGCTCGACCGCGGCTTCTTCGTCACGCCCCCAGACGTCGTCTTCGGCGTCTTCGGCGTCCTCAGCGCCTTGGGCGTCATGTTTTTCTCGCTCAACTTCGTCGGCACCGTCTTTCCCCTCGTCGGCGTTTTCTGCAGCGCCGCGCGCGTCGTCGCGCGGTTCGCGGGGGCGACCTTCTTCTTCTTGTTCGACTTGTGCGTGGGCTTGGTTTTCTTCGCCTTAGTCATGCTGCGCGTTCGATGCGGCCGCGAGTGACGTGCGGCGTTCGATTCGGAATGCGCTCATCTTGCGTCGCAACTGGCCAGTCACTGGCGCGGCAAACGCGAGATGCGATGTCGCGCGACGACGACGGCGGATCAACGGATTGAGCTAGCTATTTTACAATGCAATCAAAGGCTGCGCGCCGCGGGCGCCCAGAGGCACAAGCGACCGTCGGCAAGACCGACAAGAAGGCACTCGTCGCGCGCGACGGTGGAAATGGAGACGACGCCCGCGTTGGCGACGTTGATTTGCGCACGAATCGATAAATCGTGCACGGCGCGGACAGTGATGTCTCCGCGACGATTACCGATGAGAATGTGTCGCTCGTCGCGGGTGACGCAAAATGCATCAAAGGCTTCGTGTCGACTGTGCGATTTGGCGAGTGTGGCACCGTTGACATCGTGCACGGACAGCGCGCCGGCGACGCCGCACGCACACACGACGAGAGATGATTTTGGAAGCAATTCGATGGACGACGGGATGCACCCAGGCGAAGTACTTTCCAATGCGCGAACGATGTGCCCATCCCGGCTGTCATGCAGGATGAGTGTGCCATCAACGCTGCCACTCGCGACCAAGTTGAGCGATGAATTTACAGCAACGCACGTGATGGCTTCGTCATGACCGAAACAGATCATTTTCGGTTCGGCACTCAGGACTTTGGTGCCTTTACTAAAGCCCCAGCCTCCTTGAGGGAGCACCATCTCCCAGATCGCGAGTGTGGTGTCGCGACTTCCCGTAACCACGATGACTTGGTCCATTTGGTGCGAAGACTCGTCCCAGCTCCTCGAGCTCCCGAGTTCGCACAACGCGAGACACGTCGTCACATCTCGATGTGCACTGATACGCTGCATCTCTCGCCCCTCCTCGATGTCGAAAATACGCATGCTTCTGTCCCAATGGCCAACACTCAGCAAGACTTTGCCTTTCAGAGCGACATTGACGGATTGCGAATGCGCAAGCGAATCGGCGTCGACGTCAATTTCGAGCATGAGCCGGGACGTCGTCTCTGGTTCGAGCGCGTACGTCGTTGAGTGATCGACACCACCCAGCCCAAACGTCGTTCCAGGACGTTGTAAGCGTTGAATGGAAACCATTCGTCCAGCGGTGACGACGGCAATGCGCGAATCGTACGCGGTGGCGTGAACCACCGCTTGCGAACGCATCGCTAGCCCATTCGACTCGGATGAGACAACCGTCGCGAGTTTGAGCGATTCCGGAGATATCGAAACCACGTGCTCTGTCGCTTGGGGCGGCAGTCGAACTGGGTGCGCTCGCCTGAAAATTTGCGCGGGAGTCTGACCGAAGTTGATGATTTGTGTCTCAATCGCTTTCCGTTGATCATCATCTTCCAATGTGTCGAGATCCACGGCGCCTTCGTATGTGAGATAATAAAACACGTTGCATCGTTCGACCGCGGCGGTCCCTCGCTGTGCGTGCCCGAAAATCAAATCAACCCAGTGGTGCAGATTTTCGCTTACGTACTCCGATTCGAGCGATTCCCGCATTACTCGAGTGAATTCGTGCCTCGAACCCTTCGCCCAGGGCGGGAGAACGACATCATCGATAGTCGATCCGTCCTGTCGCATCCCAAGCCTCAGTCCATTTGTGTTCGTCAAGAACTCGGACGAGTAGTAAAACTCTGGAATGAGTTCCTTGACATCAGCGGACGATTCCACGCAAGCTTTGAACGTTTCCGCGACTGAATGGAATAAGCGATCTGCTCGATCAAATCTGTCGCCCTGTAATGCTCGAGCGAGTTTCGTGTAAGGTTCCAGACGTAACAAGAAGAAAAGCACGATCGGAGACGATGAGTAATGACTGCCGTAATGGAAAGGCGGCGTGTCAGGGTCGTCCAACAGCGAGACGTATCTCTCGACAAAGTTCTTGAGACGTTCTTCGTTGAGCGCGCCCACGGGCTTGCTCAGATCCCGATACACCGATGGGTCGGCCAGATCTATTGTTTCAGATTCGTATTCTTTCAACACCCAAGGAAACACGGGGTATTGACTTAAGTCATGTAATGTTCGCCCGGCGAAGACGTTCAAGGCCATGAGATAATCGAAAGTGCTCAGTTTTCGTCGGCGCCAGAGCTCCTTCGCGCGCTCGGCTGCTTCAGTTTGCGCGCGTCTGTTCATCAAAGTCGCCCCTGCCGATGACGCCACGCGTGTGGCTGCGTATCGCGCCGATTTCTTTGTATCAAACGCAAAGAATGCACTGGTGTGATCCGCGCAATGCATCTCGAAAGCCTTGTGCTGAAGGCGATATCGCATGTGATGTACCTCGACGATTTCACTCAAGCTCCATCGCCAGAAACGTTTTCGATGATCTTTCGCACTCTCATGCGTACGATCGGCGGCAAATACAACGGCATCACGGCTGACATTGATTTTACCCAGTACAGTTCTCGTGAGGGTCACGAGCGATGCCGGCGTGCTGAACACGACTTTACTCCTGTTGTGCATCGCGTTCTCCTTGTCCACCGCGAGTTTTTCTGCGAGTTCGTCTGCGACGTCATCGACGTCGACGTAGTCACTATCCGAATTCATCTTCCATCTTTGACCCATGCCGATGAGGCGAACCGCTTGGATGTCTTGTACCTCGCTTTGTGATGTTGATTCACCACCTTTTTGATTGTCCTCGTACTGCACGAATTTATAATCGCGCTTCAAACGCGATCGTCTCATCGACGAGTCCTCAGACTTGTCGAGTTTCCAGTGCGCCTTTGCATCACAGTTTTCAGCCGCCCACGCGCCCCGCTCGCCTTGTAAGTCGTGCAACATCGCGGACCACCGACGAGCGAGCACATCGCAACGTTCTTCAAACGTCAGACGCTGCATAGCGCGACGTGCGCGCTCGCGCTCGCTTACCGGACTCAATTTAGACTTATGAGTCTCTAACAGTGCCGTCTCGGCTTGCGCTTGCCTTTGCTCGTGCCGCGTACGTTCGGAAAGAAAGTTTTCACTGACTTTTGATCGCAGCTCTTTGACTTTCCTCGACTCTTTGGCCTCGATCGCTGCAGCGGCTGCCACCTTTTGTTCGGAAATCAAATCACGGCCGTCCAAATGCGCGCACTCCTCGACGCTAGCGCAATCTGAAAGCAGAAGTCTACCAACCTCAGATGCGAGTCGAACGAGGTTCACGACGAGCTGCGACCGCGTTGACGTATCAGGATCTTCACTCGCTTTAGAAAACTCGACGTAACGCATCAAATCCGCGATAAACAAGTGCGCTCTGTTCCCTAGCGACGCGGTATCCATCGCTTTTCCATCCTTGTCGACCAAGACTGGGGCCAAAAATGACGGTAGAAGTCCGATGCACGTATTTAGTGCTGGCTGTAACTCTTCGATCGCGCTCGCTCGCACGTAAAGTAAGGTCAACCTGAATCCCATTCGCTGACATTTCTCGCGCAGAGCCTCGACGGCTTCGACGCTATCAAACTCGCTCTCGCTATTGCTCGAGAAGGGTAAATCGCGAATAATACTCTTCGCTCGCCTGTGCAATTTTTGAGCCATGTTTGCGGATTTCACAGCATCCGCCGTCTCTTCGGGCGTGTCGACGGGATGACCAGGAGGCGAGATTGCATCTAATAGGTTCCATAAGTTGTCGTAAAATCTCCAAGAGATCTTCTTAATGCTTGATTTTGCGTCGGAAGCGCTGGGTACTCCAAGCGTGGCCGCTGTCGCGGACGTGTCGGAAATGATTGAGTCAAATATGGGCAAAAGTTTCGAAAGGTTTCGACGACATATCGGCGACTCAACATTTTGCACTTCAGACCACTCATCTTGCTCGGACGAAGACGCTCGCGACGGAAGAATGCACTCAAGCAAATCCGAAAGGAGTTCCTGTGCCAAATCTGATTCATCGGCTAACACGCCGCGTTTGATGAGAATGTCGATGACGCCAAGCATGTTCGACACATGCTGGTGACCTCCGTCAGTCTTGAGCACCGCGTGCGAGAGAAGTGCAGTTATTAATCGTCGAGCCATCGATTTCTCGTCGTTTTGCGTTTCGTCGCTGTGGTCTTTGAGGATGGGGAGGATCCAAGTCTGCCAGCCTCGCTGCTCCAGCACGGCCTGCGCGTTGACGCTCGCGCCTTCCACGAGCTGGAGAAGCAGCTCCAGCACGCTTAAACGCATTTCCGCATTATCGCTTGAATTCATCAGTCGAAGCAAAACCCCAGCGGCTCCTGCATTGACTATACCGGGTACACCAACGCTATTGCACTCCGTATCTTTGGTTCGCGCATCGTTCCCGTGGCCTGTGACTTTGGCAAAGAGCCTGCCGGCCGCAGCCCGCACGGATGAATTCTTTTCCCTGTTCAACCTTTCGGCTACTTTTTCTGCTGGTAACGCCTGGCCACCAAGTAAAAGCTCAAAGAGCGCCGAGCGGGACTCAGCGATATCAAGGGGGAACTTTTCAAGCGCGTTCGCGACTGCGGTGAAAAAGCCGACTTCAAAATCCTGACTCGCAGTCGCCGTGAACTTGCCGCCGAGAGTGGCAGTCAGCGCACCAGCGGCGGCGCCGAAAGCAGCAGATATGTGAGAGGCACCCCCGGAACTCTTGCTCGAGGCCTCGAGCGGTGGCATCAAGTTCGCAAGCCACAGAAGTGCGAAAGCGCGGACCCGCTTGGAGCTCCTGCTCAAAGGCGATAGCGCCAGCAGTGGCCCGCCGAGCTTGGTGAACGCCTGGTAGAGCGTGGGCTGAACTTCCTCACCCGGTTGCATGCAGTTAACTAGCCAGCGCAGAACATCACCAACGGTGTCTTCGTCGGCACATTCTTCGATGACATGAACGATAGTTTCGGCAGTTTCCTCAATTATCTGATTCGGGGCGTTGAGAATAAGCTGCTTCAACACTTCCAACAGAACTCGACGGCGAGATGTTCCACTCGCACCTGGAGTGAAATCGAGGGCATCGATGAGATCACTTGTTGGCAAATGAAATCGTAATCCATCCGAATGTTTGGTCGCCAAACGCAACAAGTACTCGCCATGCGCTTTTTGAGTAGCGTCGTCGGCGAGGGACCAAAGATGCAAATCAACGACGATGCGTGCCGACGCCGATTCGTGCTCGATCCCACCAGCACGACGAAGCCGGTCAAGTGCTGGGAGTAAATCTGGACAGAGTAAAGTCGTTGCATTCTCTCGCAGAAGATTTGCGATCAAGGCGTACCCATCACACAAAGTCAACGTAACTTGATTGAGTCTGCTTCCATCGAGTAAAGCAACGAGCAGATGAACCCCTTCGCAAACAATTTGTCGCCGTTTCGACGCCTCGGCGGCGTGCATGATGTCAGAAAAGATTGGAAGAACGACTTGAACACCACCGAGGCAGTGTACGACATCTTTGACTGAGTTTGTGACGCAAACCTTCGCCCCACCGATCAAATCATATTCGTTCACGTCATACACCTCTGACTGAGCGCTTCTACCGGCGACAGTGATTGCGCTTATGCTAATCAGTCGATGATCGGCGAGATACTCGCGAATATCGCGAGCCTCGACAGCGTTCGCGCTAATTGCCTGAAGAATCCTTTCCGTTTGCGATTCTGTTGACTTAAAACGTCCAACATAATCTGCACCGAGTGCGTGAATCATCGCAATCGCTGGTTGCGAAAGGGCATCATCGAATATATGAGTCGAGCCAAGTTGGCCGAAAAACGGTGACACCTTGACGTGCGCGTTCTCTAGACTAACGTCGAACGTCACGGACGCAATGCGACAGTACGATATCGCTTCCGTCGACTTGATCGGGTAACGCAACTTCGCCTGACCAACCATGTCAGCATCGACGAAGACACGAACTAGGGGTTGCGATATTCGCATCGGAAGGTGCACAATCGTTAAGAATGTCCACTCGTTCTCTCGTACTGTGATGTCGATCGATGCGGTATCAACAGTGCCAGTGGATCCTCGAATGCCAAGTGTGAGTTTGTTCGCATGTAACTCTCCTAAAATGCCGTTACCAGTGCCCGATAGTAAAGAAAACAGCGGCACTGGACCACCGTACTCTGGAAACCGCTCGATGCGGAACCACAGCGAGACGGTGTAGCCGTTTCGCACTGGAAGAGTTATTTGTTTATTAACGTGAATCCCGCAACCAGGTCCAGTGAAATCGAAAAACGTCGAAGGCCCAACTCGCTTTGCGGAGTGCTGCAGAACCCGGAGCAGCTGCAATTGGTCGTCCGCTGGAATGGCGTCGCTCTGCAACAGACGGAATATTTGACGCACGTGCTTGGTGGACATTGAAAACGAGCTGCAGAGCGCGATGACTTCGAGTACTGCTTGCCGGCGATTTGCATCCACGTACCACTGAAGACAGAAGTCTAAAACACCAGCCGCATCTGCGGTGGCTTTTGACGTCACAGACGCTGACAACATCTGCTTGAAAGCCTTGAGAAGCTCATCCTTTAATTCGTCAGATGCACCGAGTTTTCCTATCAGAATGAGCAGCATTTGTAGCGCCTTGGCGTTCCGCAAAGCGATGCCGCTGAACTCGCCCTCGGCGCCATAGTTGTCATCAATAGCGAAGCTCATGATGGCGTCGAACAGCGGTTTGGATACTGGACCCGTGCCGCGAGCACACTGTATGGCGTCAATCAACGTGTCGTACCCAACTGAGCGCTCAAACGTTGAGGCTGACGAATGCGAGTTAGAGATGACTGCCTGTACCGTCGCTATGACATCCAACCCGACCTCCTCACCAGCGTCACCATCGCAAAGTGCAACGATTTGTACAAACTCTGCGCCGTCTTCAGACGATATCCATTCTCGCAGACTGTCTCCGGAGCCGTTTGGGTTGTTCAACATTTGACGCAAACCAGAAAGCATCGCCGATAACAACGTGGAATCGACACCTCGTGCGCGCGGAAGAGCCTGGATGAATCGACGCGCCACGCTTGACCATGCTTCACGATGCGCGCCGCTCGCGTGAGGTGATGGAGCGTGCAGACGCAACCCCACCAGAGATACGACGGCCGATATGGCTAAATTGCGAGTCGTGTTCGCCCACAAAAGCTCGTTGAAAATCAAGTCGGAAACACCATCGTTGTTGAGTGCCGACGCCGCGAGCACGTCGGGACCGTTCAGACACGCCCGTAGTGCGCTTAGTGTAGAACCGAAAGCAGCGGAGTTCGCTGTCGCTCCTTGTTCTCCGATGAACGCTACTTGGTCACACCCCCAGCATTTCAATTGTGCGTTCAACGCCCCCGCAAGTCGACCTGGAGCTTCCACCTCGGATAACGCTTTACTCAAACTGTGCGACGAATCAGTTAGCAGTAGCTCTAGAACGCGACAAAGTCGTATCACGACCGACGGCTGTATAGCTCTCGTCGTGATGGTGCCGATCAGAACGTTGCATTCGTCCACACAATCAGACGATTCGGCGGCGATTTGACAGGCTTTGAGAAGTAACGCCGCGGTTTCAATTTGTACACGACGCCGTAAGATCGTCGTCGTGCTCTCCGACACTGGTTCGTATTCCCTTTTGTGATCCACTGAAGGAATCGCGCCGTACGTATCGGCGTCTAGCAACATGTCCCACGCGCGTGCTTGACGCATCACGCGCAAAACCACGGGATCTACATCGATGGCCTCACTAAAAAAGCGTAACACGTGTGCCCGAAATCTCAAGCAATCTGAATCGTTCTCGAACGACTCTTTTGAACTCGAACATGCTTCAATGATCGAATCGAAGAGACATTTCAACATCATTTCCCTCGCTCCTTTACTTGCCCAACCGCCATCGGCGCTGACGTCTTGATGGACGAATTTCAACAGTCTCTTCATCACCTCACTAGGATATCCGCCCGTGACGATGACTTCATGGGAACGTAACGAATCGTCTAGAAGCTGCGCGCTCCATGGCACACCGGCAACTTCGCCTTCCGCCGTTGACGTGCTCGCCTCATCTGAGACGAGTGTTTCGCTCAAATCATTCGCCGCGCGCATCAGACGGGCCACTCGCGTAAACATACCAATGCCTTGAGCGCGCTCAACGTTGGACTTATTACCAACAAGTAGCGTATGCGATATTTCGAGATTCATGAGCGACGTCTCGAACCCCGCGGTATCGATGCTGACGTCAGCCTCGAGCGGGTACACGCCTTCAAAAAAAATATCCAAGCCTCCTGCTCCAGCTATGCTCTTTTGTACGGCGGCATCGCCGTGCATGACGCGCCCGATCGCGCGCATCGCCATTCGCTCTATTGAAACTGCCATCTCGCGCGCGTCACCGTGGACACGACCAACGACCACCTTTTCCGCACGTAGTACTTCAATTAAAGCCAGTAAAGCGCCGTTTTCGTTGAACGAACGAATCGCCCAGGCGTCGCCCAAGAAAGAATCAATCACATTCACCGCGTGCTCCACGACGCGCTGCAACGCTCCCAACAATGCTCCAGCCTCGTTTGAACCTTCTTTTGAAGCCGACGCCGCTCCCGCGCTGAACGTTAACATTCGCTGCGCGCACGTTTTGCACGCGTTTCCCAACGCGCGACTCGCCCCGCACTGCTCCATGAACACTCTGTTGTGCGCCGACCTCGCCATAATCTCCAGAGCTCGAAACGTTTCTACACCGATGCTCGCCATCCTCTGCTCGATCCCACCGACGTCGACAGTGCCCGTGAGCGCGCGCTCCAACCGTTCCCCCAGACTCGCGGCGTCCTCCACCGCCGCGAGCGTCACCGCGCGAGGATGCGCGAAGGCGCACCCGACGTCTGAATCGTCCCCTTCATCCGCAACCCCAGCCCTGACCGGTTCCCATCGCGCGTACGTCTCCGAAAACGCGTCGAAGAACGCGTTCGTCGCTTCGCGTCTGCTGCGTTCGCCCGCATTCGCCGCGCCCGACATCAACTGCCACGAAAACACCAAGTCCCCGTCCCTGCCCTCGTCAAACATCGAATTCATCACGCGCGGGACGTCGAGCGTCTCGGTGGATCGACGCTCGACGCGCGCGTCCGCCGCATCGGGCGCGGACGTCGACGGCGGCGTTGCATCGCGCGCGTCGAGCGTCGGATTACTCGAGTTGGCGAAACGGCGAATAAAGTTCATCGCGCGTGCGCGCGATCGCGGTGGAGCGACGGACGCGCGCTCGTCCGCGAGCACGCACTCTTCGACGTCGGCCAAGTCGCGCGGACGTCGGCGCGACCGCGCGAGATGACGCGAGCGTCCGTGTGCGGACGTCTGCGTGAGGACGCCGAGGCGACAGTTGGCGGATGGAAAGGTCGTTCGTCGTGGAGTATTGAAAATCGTCGCTGTGTCGGTAAACGGTGGTAAAGGTGGGTAAAAAAGGTGAAATCGAAGTCGCCCGTCCTCGTCTCAGCCGGTGATTTCGTCGATGCGCGTGTTGGGGTCGATGTCTTCGAGGTCGTCAGGGCCCGATTTGCTCGCCGACATCGTATCGGGAAGCTTGACGCCGTCCTTGTACCACTTGACGAATTCACCGAAGTCGATCTCACCGGTCTCGTTCTTGTCGAGGATGCGCATGGCCATGTTGACGTCCATGTCATTGATCGTGTCGTCGCCGAGCGAGCGAAGGAGCTTTGAGAGCTCCTCGCTGCGCAGCGTTCCGCTTCCGTCGGTGTCCCATTCAGAAAACAGAGAGGCAATTGTCATGCACTGTTTCGAGTCAAGCCCGTAGTCTTCTGGTTTGAAACCTTGCTTCGCTTGAGCGTTGGAATACTCGAAGTAGGCCGCCAAGTTGTGCAAAGTGCTCTTGTGCGTCGGCGTGATGATTTCGGCTTCTGAATGCAACGCGTCGCGAAGGTTATTCAACACGTTCACGACGTGAACGAGCGTTGACGCGCGCTTGATGGTCGACGATTGCGGTACAACACCGATGATGTGATCGTTATCGCCGATCCGTTGCATCGATTGCACGAACTTTCTCAAATCAGTCGTCTCGAATTGAATCGTGCTGTACACGTAGACGGCGGTGATGAAGAGATGCGCGCCCGCCTCGACCGCGAAGATCGCAGCACCAACCATTCCTAACAACGTCACGGCGTAATTCCAAAAGCTCGGTATGAAGAAATCTGAGAACTGAGCCGCGGCTGCGAGCGAGAACAAACTAAAACACATCAATGCGTTAAAGATCGTTGCCAGTGCTTCGATGCCAATCATTGCGCTCGATCGTTTTGCCACAGCGGCGCGCAAATCTCTCGGTGACTCCACCCCGAGATCCACAAACCCTTTCGCGATGAGCGCCGCGGCGTGCGGACTCAACGAAGTCTGCAACACGCGCGTCATTTCCGCCAGCGCTTCGTCGTCCGAGTCCACGTCTGCCGCCTTCGTCTCGACGGCGTCGGGTGTCATCACTCGGTGAGGTTCGACGACCTCAGCTTCGACTTCTTTCGTCGCGTCTTCCACTGACGTGTCCATGGCGTCCTCGACCTCTGCCTCGGGTTCACTCGTTCGCACGTCGTCTGGATCCGCACGGACAACCATCACTCTCTGCGCGGGACTCGTGCAGACGTGCGCGACGCCGCGGGTTGGCTTTCTCAACTTGACGACGCGCGAGTTTCGCGGGAATGCAACGCGAGCACGCAACGAACGAGCGTGCGTGTTAGCTTGTGTTCGCGACGCCGAGACGACGATTGGTCGGGCGAGCATCGGTGCGTCGCGTTATGTCGTGCGTCGTGCGTCGCGCGTGACAAGTGTCTATTGGTCTTCTCGGATATCACATTTCGCTCGCGCGGCGCCCTGCTTCGTTCGCCTGGATTCGGCGATGGCGAAGCGCGAGCGCCCTAGAAACCACGAACGCCGCACTAAAGTCGTCCGAAGTCGCACTCAGTTCGTCTTCCCGCCTCGCTCGCTCGCCACGCCGCGTACGATCGCGACGCGTTGTACCATCGTTCCGCGAGGAGTAGATTCGCGGCCGCGTGGACTGCGTCGAGACGTTTCTGCGCCAGTCGCGCGCTCTTCTCGGGCTTACGATCATTCACGATCGCCGACGTGGGATGGAGCACAAAACGGCTCGGTTGCGGTCGCTTGAAGGAATCTTCGGTCGAGTAAAGGTCGCGCGAAAAGCTCGCAACGATTCGTCTCGCAACGCCTCGGGACGATTTCACGCGCGTGGCAACGCCGCGGCCGACGCGGTCGCGCGCGCGCGCGCGCGCGACGCGATGTGAATCACTCGCGTCGACGGTAAAATTGAGGCTGGTGAGCATGCGACGTGGGTCGAGGCGCGCATTGCGGCGGGCGCCGTCTCGTCGACTCGACTCGCGTGACAAGACGCGTTCATTGGACAAAGCTGGATGTGTGATTAAATCTAGCGGGGCAATACGTTCGGTCGTTCGCTTCTCTTGACTGGTGTTATCGAGGGTTCGTTGGTGATACTCGTGCTATTCGTTGGCGAGACCCTCGGCGATGGCCGATCGAGAAGGCTGCGCCGTCGATGTGCTTATTCCTTCATCACGCACTGATCGTTGTCGTACGGCGCGAAAATCAAACCACTGCCCATATCCTTACGATCGAGCTGCACTTGATACGGTGCGTACTGTCCCGTCGGCCACGTGCTTCCGCGATACCAATGCGCGACGACCGTCCCCGCGGCCCATCCATCTTCGCCCGGTCCGATGCGGCACCGCACGCGGTCGCCCACCGCGAACCGCAACGCGTCCGTCGGCACCGGTCCCGGCTCCTGCGGTTCCGGTTCCGGCGGCCACTGCGTCGGTTTCCCCAGATACCAATCCTCGATCACTTCCGGCGGCGGCATCTGCGACTCGATGTCTTCCTCCTCCACCTCTTGCACTTCGCACGGAATCCCGAAGATCGTCCCGCACGACTCCCTGTAAATGATCCTCACCACCGCGTCGATCGGCGCGCACGCCGGGTCCCCGCACTGCACCTCGCTCACGTCCACCACCGCATCGCGATTCACCAGGTGTTCACGCGGCAGGCGCGCCTCGACCCACGATTTCACGCGCGCGTTGGCTTCCTTCTTCATTTTCTCCGTCGCCGCCGCCTCGGGGTCGGCGTTCGGGAGCTTAAACGGTCCACCGCGCATCATGACGCGCGCGCGCTCGAGTGCGCTCGACTACCGCGCGTCGCGCGCGTCGCGCGTCTCTCTGTGCGCGTCGTTCTGCGCGCGAGTGCGCGATCGACCCGACCCGACGAAGCTTCGACGTCATTCGACGGCGCGCGCCGACGCGTGACTCGCGCGCGCGAACGCTCGACGACGCGCGTCTCCGCGAGGACGCGATGAGCTTCGTCAATCGGCTGTTCTCGTACGTGTTCAACGAGCTCATGGTGAACGCGCTGGCGAATTCGAGGACGTTTCAGCGTTTCGCGGTGAAGTCGGACGCGCTGATGAAGGAGGCGGCGCAGACGGACGCGGCGGAGATGGCGCGACGGGCGCAGCAGGCGGCGCAGGATTTGTCGAAGAGTGTTTTTGAGCAGAGCAAGGGGGGGAAAGGGCCGACGGGGAGTTGAGGAGATCGTCGAGGACGGCGCCGCGCGAGGGCGCCTCGCGCGGCGGCCGGCGTGTGTAATATCAAATTCAAATGATTGTTCTATCGCGCTCGTTTGATTACGTCGTCGGACGTCCGGGGTAGAATAATTTATCCGCCGCGGCGTAAGGCATCTTGAACCCGCATCGCTTGAACACGACGCCCTGGGTGGCGATCGAACCCGGCGCGCTCACGCGCGTGGGCTCGCGCTTGGCGTAGACTTGCTTGCCCACGGGTAAGCCTTCGCAGTCGATGACTGCTCGCTCGTCGTTTTCCGCCCATAGCTGGACGACGCGACCGTTGGCGCGAAGTTGTCGATTGCCCGGGCCGAAGTACGTGCCGTCTTTCAGGATGCAACGATCGCGATTCACAGTGTACGCGTAGCCGCCGCCTCCATCGCGCTTTTGCGAACGCCCAGCGCTGAATTTAGTGATTTGCGTCGATATCCTCGCGGGCACGCTCGGGTTAGACTCACCGATGGCGTCCACGTGATAATCACGGACGCCCGTCAACGCCGAATCTATGCACTTTTGAATCGTGGCGTACGGTCTTGCCGCAGTGCCTTGTCCGGTTGCGTCGCTCCCCGACGGTGATACGTAAATGTCCCCGTACAAAAAGTACAAGCACGATTTCGACGGATGACCCAAGTCAGAGTTTCCAGGAATGCCCAAGTACTCGTTTGCGGTGCCAGTGACTACCCACCCCGTGCCTTTATCGAGGTTATGTCCCATTTTCGTTGTGCCATCATAAAAGTTCAGCGGCGGATTGTTGGAAACTTGGCAATCGCTCGCTGAGCCCACACTTCGACTCCACATCCAATATCCCTTTACCGCTGCGGTGTTGTCGCGATACCCAACGTGCGTGGGCGTTGCAGCCGCGTTACCGCTCACGGGAACGCCGAACTTGTTGTAATTGTTGCTCACCTGCACGAGATCCTGGTGCGCCGGTTTAATCGACCCATCGCTTCCCGCTTGGCCCAGCGGCCCGAGAAGATCACCGCGATCTTCCGGGCTATTCTGACTATATTGATTGACCGCGTACAACCGTCGCCCAGCATTCGCTCCTGGTACGCCCGAGACCGCAACAACGTCGTACGGCGCGTCGGTGACGTTGTAAATTCGCCCTCCGCTTCCGTCGTCCACCCACGAGCCGTGCGAGAGCTGCGGGTCGAGCTCGGTTTCCCCTTTCCCTTGCATGGTGTACGCCCCAATCGACGGGGGATCATTCGCCGGTGTGAAAAGTTCGCTCGCCTGTACCAAGACGTACGGCTTTTGAGGCGATATTGTAACCACAGGCGCGGAAGTGTACGTATTACCTACGAACGTCAGTCGCAGCGAGACGACAACTTTGTCGTAGCATCCATACTCCGGGAAACAATTGGCGGCGGGACCTAAAGTTGCCACAGCACGAGCGTGCTCCATATGTGTACCTAAACACGAGTCACCCCCGCCGCTACACGAAAACGTCACGTCAGGGGGTACGGTGTAACCGCTCCCCGCAGCCGTGAGCGTAAGCGCGCTCAACGTTCCACTAGAGGTGTCGAGCGTCGCCGTGGCGGTGGCGCCAGACCCCTGATTAAAAGAGTGCCCCGCGTTCGTGATCGTCACCGCGTTGACGGCTCCGTTCGAATCTATGGTCGCTGTCGCCGTCGCGCCTCCTCCTCCACCACCGATTATTGTCAGCACCGGCGCGGAGGCGTAGCCTCGCCCGCCGTCGACTATGGTGACGGTGGACGAAATGCCGTTGTTGGCATCAAACGTGACATCTAGCACGGCGCAACACCCGATGGAGGACGCTAACGTCGAACCAGCTGGATATTGCCGTTGTTGCGACGCAGGACCAAACTCCGGGGTGATGCAACGAATTTCCGTGCTCGAAACCCACCGGACACGTCCGCCGGGCGTGCCGACGACGTGCGAGACGTCGTCGCTTTCCCATAAATTTTTACCGCTTTCCGGTATGCCCCCAAATTTGCATTTGAGATATTTGCTGGGAAGGAAGTTCGTTCCCTTGACGATGACTTCGGTGTTCCCATCAAAAGGGCCTCGAGCGCCCCAAACCGAAGACTGCGCCGTGCTAATGCTAGTCACTGTCGGCAACGGATCCGCGTACGTAAACGTAACGTTGGCGTAATCGTAGTTGATTCCATCGTTGGAGATGTGCATATGGCACGCCGTCGACGGAATCGGATCGCCCACTGGCACCGGCATCGGCGGTGTTTCACACTCAACCGACGTGTAGCTATGCCAAATCGCTGGTTGCGCCGTGACAAATGTTTCCGACCCGTCGCTAGCGATGTTGGAGTCTTGATTTACATCGATGTTGCACGTCATCCTGCACGTCAACTTCGAGCCCGGATAGAAAGTCCCGTGCACCGGCGGACTATTCATCACCGCATTGGGGTCGGGAAAGTTCGGATTCGGCGAACCCGCGCCGTCTGTCGGGCCTACGTACGTGGCGCTCGACGACAACGTATTCGAGCCCAAATCCAAGTTGCGCGCGTGGACGCGCACGATGGTACCGCCGATGTACGGCCCCGTCGTGTTACCCGCGCTCCACAACTCGTGATACGCGTTCGTATTCTCCCCTTGCCGCACGCCATCGTAAAATCCAGCCAACGAATCGTCGTAGACGTACGCCAAAAACGTCCCCGATCCCTTCGTGTACACGTTCGGCGTCCCGCTCCACGTCTCCCCGTCGTTCGCCGCCGTGACTTGCGTCCATCCCGCCCCGACGCGCGCGGGCGTCACCACCGTGATCATAGTCGACGAGTGATACGTCGCGGGCACTTCCGTCGTCTCCTCGCCCCTCGCGAACCTCACCTTCAACCGCGCCGAGTTGAGGAAACCGCCGCCGTACACCGCGAGCGTCGTCCCGCCCGCGACGTGCCCCTTGGGCGGTTCCAACCACGTCACCGTCGGCGCCTTCATCGGTTCACCGCGCTGCGCGACGACGACGCGCGCGACGACGACGAGCATCGCCACCGCGGCGACGCGCGTTCGCCGCGCGCCGCGCGTTCGACCGCGCGCGCGTTCGCATCGTCGCGCGCACCCCGCGGCTTCGTCATCGAAACGGCGCCGCATCGCGCGCGCGCGCGCCGAGCGAGGCGACGACGCGCGCCGATCGCGCGCGCGTTCGCGTTTCGCGTGCGTTCGCGCGCGCGCGGCGTGCGCGACGCGCGCGTCGACGCGTGCGGATCGCGCGGTCGGCGACGTCGCGTCCCGCGGGCCAAACGGTCGTCGAACGTTTTAATAAAAAAAACGCTCGGGACGGCGACGCGCGTCTCTGACGGGTCGCACGCGCGCGAGATCGACGCGCGCGCGCGCGAGGGCAAAGCGCGACGAGGAAGGTGGACGCGAGGACGCGGTGCGGCGAAGACGAGCGCGCCGGAACGAGCGATGGTGCGGATGCGCGAAGTCGAGGAGGTTGATGAAGAAACGCTCGATGGGGAGGGCGATCGCGAGCGAAGGGCGAGGAAAGTCGCGGGACGGTACACGAAGCATCGCCGAGCGCGGACGCGGGAGACGACGACGCACACGGTGGATCTCGACGCGGTCGCGGTGGATGGAACGTCGTCGTCGTCGACGACGACTTTGAGTTTGGGCGGGACCGCGCCGTCGGCGCCGGCGCGCGCAGAAAAGATGAAGACGACGCGCGCGGCGTTCGAGCGCGTCGTCGTTCCAGAGGCAGTCTCGCGCGAAGGCGAGGGAGGGTTCGTGCGCGAGGGCGTGCGCGTGATGACGATCGCGCCGGATGGGGCGAGCGTGTACGTCGGGATGACGAACGGCGTGGTGAAGCAGATTCTAGCAAACGGCGACGTTGGCGCGCGCGCGATGCAGAGCTTTTACCCAACGCCGGTGAACGTCGCCGGAGACGAGTTTAACAACGCAAATACACCCGTGCGTATGTTTCAAATATCGAAAGCCAGCGGCGAAGCGCTCGTCGGGTACGAAAATGGTGGATGGAGTAAGGTGTCGCTGGACAACGGAGAGACGACGGCGTGGAGCGCGCCGCACATCGATTTCGCCGATGTCTTCAAATACGTTAACGTGAAAAAGCTGTCCAAATACACGAACACGGCACCGCAGTGTCGTTCGATGGCGGCGACCGACGACCTATCGATTCTTTATCTGGCCTCGCCCTTGTTGCGAGATGGAAGAGTTTACGTGTGGGATTTAACGCCTTCGCCTACAAACGAAGAAAGAAGAAGTGGTGAGGACCTCACGTTCAAGCATACGAGCAAACTCGACGACATCGATGACGTTGATGCGTATGATCGATGTTTTGAGAGCGCTGCTGCGGACGAGAGACACATTGGAACAGTAAAACATTTGGAATTTCATAGCGACTGCGTCACGTCGTTGGTGAGAGTCAACAGCGCCATCGTGAGTGGTTCGCTCGATGCATATATCGCGGTATGGGACTTGAAGTCTAAAGTCACACCGGTGCAGCCTTACTCGACGACGAAGATGACTTCTGCGGTGCGAGAGATGACGGTCGCGAAAGACGGTCGAACGCTCTATTGCGCCGGCGCAGACGGCAGCGTACGCATCCACGACGTGCGAGGAAAGAGCGGCAAGTTATCGTTACATTGGGTGCGCTCAGTTGGTGGTCAGGAAGGATATATCACTTCATTGTGTACGATTAAGAACGATCCTTTCATCGTCATAGGAAGTTCCAAAGCGGAGCAAGCACCGAAACCATATTCGATCATTCGCGGCGACGGCGAATTCAGCGTTTGGCGCGTCACGGATGGCGAACTCATGTTCAAAACGACTATTCATGACGCTGACGTGAACGCCATTTTGGTAACAACCGATGGTAAGGCGCTGTACAGTGGCGACGCGAGAGGCAAAATTTGCAAGCACGCGCTCGGCGCACACGTCGTCGAGGCCAAGCCTCCCAACGCGCCCATTCGCAAAGGATTCTTCTTATAACCGTCCACACATCTTGATATTATTGACAATAGCTAGTTCTTCTTCGTCCTTTTCTTCGGCGCGTATTTCGCCTCGAGCGCGGCGAACATATCATCCGCCTGATCCGCTCGCATCGCGTTCTTGCGTTGAATGAGCGCGAACAAATCCGCGGCGTCGCCGCCGCCCTTCTTACTCCCCTTTTTCACCTTCCGCGCCCCCAGCGGATCTTTCGGCGCCTTTCGTTTCCTCACCTCTCGCGCCCACGCCTGGTACACCGCGTACGACTCCGCGCGTCCATCCCTCACGGCTTCGTCCACGACGTCGGCGAATCGATGCGAATCGTCCGCCTCCTCGCTACACATCACCCACGCGAACACCCGCGTCATGTCTCCCTCGTACTTCGCGTAGCACTCCAAAACATCTCTCTTCTCCTCGTCGCTTCCCCGATACTCCCGCTCGAACGCCTCGATGTCCTCCGTCGACACCTCCTTATACGCCCCGCGATAATATTCGTACAAATTTTGAAACGCCTCCCCTCCCAACTCCGCGTCCTCCACCCTTCCCGTCGCGTCGTACGTCCGCCGCTTCGTCTCGTCGCTCAGCACGCCGTACACGCGCTGCAGCGTCTGAAACTTTCCCGC
>JACLAB010011440.1_pt1 | contig 20866 bp, 27 predicted proteins | sample 8027921 | NCBI WGS metagenome assembly JACLAB01 (sample SAMN15725117, study PRJNA655200) | protist metagenome | isolation source: fluorescence activated cell sorting (FACS) single amplified genomes of... | place: USA: West Boothbay Harbor, Gulf of Maine | collected 2000-07-19
TTGTTCAGATTGAGATTTTGAATCTGGTGCTTCTTTAATTGTAAGTTTTCCTGAAGTTCCAGTAGAACTTAATATTGTTTCACCTCCCCCTTTAGATATTGAAGAACGTTGTCCAATTTTATTTTCTTCTGATGAAGTAAGTTCTGATTTTTTTGATAATTTATCAGTTTTTTTATTAGATACTTTATCTTTATCCTTAATAAGAGATTTTGTTTTTTTTACGGCAATTCTTTTAACTCCCTTCTTTGCAACTTGGGATCCTGCCGTTCTTACTAATCCTGCTATTAGAGATGCTGCCATAATACTAAACGGTTATTCCATATAGCATTGGAGTTAATTGACGATAAGGATTTGACATATTAACACTAGAGATTTCAGGAACTTCAGTTGCTCCCTCTCCAACACCCATATCTGGCATTTCTGGTGGTGGTAATTGATTTGCAATTGTTGGAAGAGTTGTTATATTTACTCCTCCACGACCTCTTTTTCTAGAAGTTATATTGTTATATCTTTTCTGCATTATTTCTTTCGTTTTTGGATTACTAACAATACTTCCACCACTAGCAAATACTCTAAGTTCTGGGCCTTCTTCACCTACAAGATAAGGTGTTCCTGCTTTTATATTACCACCCTTTGCTCTTGCTTCGACTTTAGTTGTATCAGTCTTAAAATCTATTGGAACAATTTTTGAAATTTTTTCCGAATATTTCGTTCTAATTTCTTTTTCTGCTTCTGATTTAGTTTGATTATGTTTGCCAACATCCTTATTACTAGACATTCCACTCAATCCAGAGTCATTATCCATACTACGATGTTTATCACGGATTTCTCCTCTCATATTATCTCTCATAGTATTGAGTTCTTTTCTCTTTGATAAAACTTCTTGAGAAATTGCTTGTTCTTCATCTGTCATTTTCTCTTCTTTTCTAAACACTCCCAATACATCCAAACCAGATTTTTTACTTCTTTTCTTTCCGTCTTTGTCGAGTCCGGCATCTTTTAATTTTTTGTCAAGAATATCATGTGCGGCACTAAACTGTGTGCCACCAGTCAATTGATTTCTTACTGCTTTAAATCCTGCTTCTAATCCTTTCCATGCAAGAACTGCTGCACCGGCAATCAATAGTGCTTTTGCAAGGAATGGAACTGCCACAGCAAATAGTGGCATCATCAAACCTAATGATCCTACCAATCCACCAATAGCTCCAATCAAAGGAAATAATGCAATTGCTCCGACTGCGGCAGCTGCCCAACCCCAATTTTCTTTAATCCAATTAAACCACCCCTTCACTTTCTCCATGTTTTCCGGATTCTTCAACCATTCAAATATTGCATTTGCGGCAATTCCGAGTGCAAGAGTTCCAATAAAGTCCATAATACGGCCAAAGATTCCCTTGACCGGTGCTAAAGATTCATTTGACTTTTCACTTACAGATTTTTGTATTCTTCTAGATGATTTTTCTAATTGACTCTCTTCTTTATTGAGTTTTGCTTTAGATGCACTTCTTTTTTCTCTATCAGTTTCACCTCTTCCACCTTGCGATCTCAATGCAGAACTTCTCATAAGTTCTTTTTGAATTTTAACAAGAATTTTATTTGTTTCTATAAGACTTTTAGTTAAGTCATCTTTATTACTACCAGGAAGTTTTTCACCTATATTACTTTTCTGTGTTTTTATTATATTTTTAATTTTTGTAATTTTTTCAGCATTAACTATTACTTTCTTTTCTGTTTCTTCAACTTTGGGAGTTATTTTTGATAAATTAAACTCTAATGCCTTAATACGAACTAGAGATTTTCTTATATGACCAGATAATTTACTTAGTGTCTTATGAATATTTTTGAGAGATTCTCCGGAACCACTTTTTCCAGCACTATCTTCTTTTCCAAAGACTGCCGATGAAACAGTCTTTATATTAAACTTTGGAGTATCTGTTGTCTTTATACTTAAGTTAGATTCCACTTTGCTGTTGTGCCTTTAGGTTTTCTTCTTCAATATATTGTTGAAGTAGAGCAAGATAAACTTCTCTCTCCCACGGAATCATATTTTCTAGTTCTGTTAATGAATATTTATGATGCTGCATCAAGGCAAAATTTATCTTGTAGTATGACTCAAGACTTGTATGAGCCATACCTAACTGAAAAAACTTGCTAATCCTTCCAAAACAACTTCAGACTCTACACCAGTTTCTGGATTTTTTACTGCAATTTTATGAGAAAGTTTTGGCATTGTAGTAAAGAACTTCTCAATTTGTTTAAATTGTTTTGTGTTCATTTGTTCAAGGAACTCATCAAGTTCTTTTCTCGAATATTCGGATGCTTCCCAACTTTCTTCTTGATTGTAAATCATCTCAATACAAGATGAAATCATTGCAAGTGATTGTCCAACTTCACTTACAACTTCTCCGGTCTCAAAATTATTCTCAACAAATTGATCCAATGAAGGATAACGAAGTTTCATTGAGAGTTCATCATCTAGTTTAATAATATTCTTATGACCTCTAGTCTTCTGAATCTTAATCGAATCAATATCAATCGACATTTCTACCTGTGTCTCACCATCATCAGGACAAGTAATATTCACATCAACAGTTTCTCCAACAGATCTTGCTCTTACATTTAGAAACAAATATTCAATATCAAAAGTAGCAAGAGATTCGATTTTTACATTTTCAGTAAGAATACAATCAGAAAGAATTTGTATAATGGAATTGGTAATATCTTTCATATTTTCAGATTCCATTGCCAGAATTAAAATCTTTTCTTCTCTCACAAGGAAAGGTCTATATTTAATCTTCTTTCCTGTGGAAGGCAACGTCATCTCATACGTTGGAGTATTAATCTTAGGTAAAGGCATAGTAATTAATATAATTCAGTTATTTTTATTTAGAGGGGTTTATTTTATCTCCTTCTAGTCCTCACCCCAAAGGAAACGCAAAGGATTTTTTCTTGTAGTTGGGTCTGATGGTCTTCCTTGACCAGAAGTTCCTGCTCCAAATTCACCCGGAACAGCACCATAATTTTTTTGTGCTGCTACATCTGCATCTACTCCATCCAACCAGTTCTTCGTTACGTCATCTAATGTTAGAGATTCTGTAGTTTCTGCTGCCTGTGCTCCTGTTGCTGCTGCCGGTGCTCCTGTTGCTGCCGGAGGAGTTACAGATTTAAGTGTATTAAGTTGTACTTGTTTCAATTCCGAAGATTGTTGTTTAGGATCAGCAAAAGAACCTTGAAATCCTTTAGAAAATCCATTATTACCTATAACATATCGATCATAATTAAAACTTACACTCACTTTTAATACATCGGCACCACCATAAGAAACGGGAACTGCACTGATTAATTTTGGAAATGCATTCATGAATGAATATGTCATTCTAGGTCCAAAATTCTTTTCAAATTTAGTAATTGATATTGTCTGACACTTATAACTATCGGGATATCTCATTCTACGATAGTAATTAGATTGTGAGGGAAGTGCTCCATCACCGTTTCTACCTGTGCGAGGTATAGTTTCATTAATTTCACTACCACTTGAAATAAAATCAATCCATCCCTCAAAAAATCTCAAATTATTATAATCATTATCGACATAAAAAGTAAAATCAAAGTCAGTGTATAATCTCGTATGGGCAAATTCTTGCGATATTCCCATAAAGTTGTCTTTTACTTCTGCCGTCGCAAGACTAGTTCCTGGTAATGATGCCTCAGAACAAAGAAGACCAGAATTACGAGAAATAAAATCTAAATTAACTCCAAACTTAGACTCTATATAATCCAAAAGTCCTTGACCACCAAAAGTTGAAAGAGATGAAAAATCTACTTGATAGTGATTAGTCTGTGCTAAATTTCCAAATAAACGTTGAGGATCTACATTACCACTTCCACCTCTAGAGTTTCTAATAAATTTTACTATAGGTTTTACTGCCACACTAAATATCCCATATGGTCTGTTATTATTAGTTATTTAGATGTCATATAAGGGAAAATATAAACCATCTTATCCTAAAAAGTATAAGGGTAATCCCAATAACATCGTATATCGTTCCTTATGGGAAAGAAAATTCATGGTTTATTGTGACAATAACCAGAATATTTTAGAATGGGGAAGTGAAGAAGTTATTGTTCCCTATCGTTCACCCATTGATAACAGATACCACAGATACTTTCCAGACTTTTATATTAAGGTCAAAGAATCAAATGGTATGATTAAAAAGATGATTATTGAAATCAAACCATTTAAACAGTGTATCGAACCTAAAGTCAAACAAAGAAAGACGAAAGGTTATATCTATGAAGTCGTTGAGTATGCGAAAAATCAGGCAAAATGGAATGCCGCCAAAGAATGGTGTTTAGATCATGGTTATGAGTTTAAGGTCCTTACAGAAAACGAACTCGGTATTAAGTAATGCCAAGAAAAACACTCCAACAAAGAAGAAATCCAACAGAAGATAATGATAATCGTGTGCGTGGTGTTGTTGATACTTTAATTGGTATTGAAACTGCTGATGATATTATGACCGAATTAATCAGTGTTTTATCCGAAGGTGGTAAAGTTCCTTCTAGTGGAAAATATTATACCTTCTTTTATAATGCCAAGACACCAGGAATGCAGTATGACCAACACCCTCTTGTAGGTGTTACCGAAGTATTTTCTTGGGGGTTTCGTGGAATTAATTTCCATTGGGATACACAGAATAGTAGAAGACAATATGATTACAATCAAATCATCGGTGGACTCTACGAAATCTATCCAGAAGAGATGTCTGATGTGATAGAACTCGGTTTTGCTAAAGTTCGTTCTAAATAGTTGTAAAGAGAGAAATATAGATGGCGGCAACACCAGGAACTGTACCATTACCCTCAGATTACAAACCCTCTAGTAATAAAAAAGTATTACGTTATCCATATACAATGATTGCAGAAACTACAGATTATCTGCAGATAGATGTTATTAAGTATAAACCTATTGGAAAGGACATAGTAAACGCACCGGGTGGTAGAAGAAATCGAGGAACTGCAAAAGATAAAATAAAAACCATACTACTTCCAATTCCATCAAATATTAGTGATAGTAATAGTACAAAATATGGTGACTCCAGTTTGAATAGTATTGGAGCTGCATTAGTTGGAGGTATTGGTGGCATTATGGAAGCTGGTAAAGACTTTACTAAAGATATGAAAGAAGGAAGTCAAAGTGTACTTGATGCAGGTGCTAGAACTCTAGAACGTATTAGTAAATCGTCAGGAGGAATTGGAGGAGTTCAAGGATTTCTTACTAGAGAACTGGCATCTAAGGCAGCAGGAATCGCAGGTGTCAATATTACTCCAGATCAACTTTTGGCAAGAACATCGGGTGAAATCTTAAATCCTAATATGGAACTTCTTTTTAATGGACCATCTTTGAGATCTTTTAAATTTTCATTCAAAATGACTCCAAGAAATAGAGACGAAGCAATAGAAATCAAAAATATTATTAGATGCTTTAAAACACATATGGCACCCAAAGTATCATCGGGTCCAGGTTCTACTACAACTAACACAACATTTCTTAGCACACCAGATGTTTTTGAGTTAAGATATCGTCAAGGTGCAACAGAACATTCTTTCTTAAACAAATTCAAACAATGTTTTATGGAAAGTATTAATGTCAGTTATACGGCGGACGGAACTTATGCAACTTATGATGATGGAACACCAGTTTCAATGGTTATGACATTATCTTTTAAAGAAATTGAACCAGTTTATGATGTTGATTATGGTGATGAAATAACAGGAGTAGGATACTAAAATGGGATACTTCAGAGAACTACCAGAATTAGATTATCAATCATTTTTATCTGATAGCAATTCTTCCCAAAATTATTTGAGAGTTAAGAATTTATTCAGAAGAAATAAGTTGCGTGATGACTTGCAAAATACTTTTACAATTTTTGATAAGTATGAAATTGTAGAGGGTGCAAGACCCGATACAGTTGCCGAAGAATTTTATGGAAGTGCAGAACTTGATTGGGTCGTTTTAATGACGGCAAATATTACAAGAGTCAGAGATCAGTGGCCATTATCAAATCGTGACCTCTATAGATATTCAGAAAATAAGTATGGTGTTACTGGATTATCTTCCGTGCATCATTATGAAACAACAGAAGTAAAAGATTCGCAAGGGAGACTCATTCTTCCTGCTGGTAAAGTTGTAGATGAAGATTTTACAATTCCAAATCCTTCGAATACTGCAACTACTTTAAATCCTGTGATTAATATTAATAACTATGAATATGAAGTTAGAAAAAATATTGAGAAGTCATCTATCTATCTACTAAAACCATCATATTTACAGCAGTTTTTGAATGATATGAGAGAAATTATGATTTATGATCGTTCATCAGAATATGTTGACGACAATCTAATCAGAACAGAAAATACTAGAGTTACAAATCCATAAAAAAAGGGGAGGTTTCCCTCCCCATCTTACTTAGTCTGCTGCGAGTGCGGCAAAGTATGAGAGTGTATCATCATCGTCATCATCAGTCTTGGTAGGTGACAGACTATCAAGTTCTTCCTTCATTGACTGAGGGACAGGATTTGATTCTGCACGATTCTGTTGACGGAACTCTTCTTCTTCCTGAACGGATTCTTGGTCTTGGAACTTAGTCGTTCCTTTGATACCGAGAACATAATCAAGACGCTTCTTCAGATCATCGTAAGACTTGAATTGATCGGGAGCAACAAAATCTTCGAGAGAATACTCTTTTTTCCAGATTGCTTCCATTGCTTCGTCATCTTCTAGAAGTGCATCCTGACGGGCAAACTCCGAAGAATCATAGTTACGATAACCGGCAACATTCTTTGCTTTCAGTTTGAAGTTAGCACCCTGCCAGAAATCAAACGGATCAATTGCTTCCTCGTCCTCAAACTCAGGTTGCATTGCGGCAGTAATCTTATCAAAGATTTTCTTACCGAATTTGTAAAGCATTACCTGACCTTCATTGGAAGGATTAGCAGGATCTTTTACAACATAGATGTTTGCGACATAAGTCAGTTTACGTTTCTGCTTACGTGCTTGCTCTTTACCAGAATCGGTGCCGTTGTTCCACAGCATCGTGTTGTATTCTGACATTGGGTCTTTCTGACTCAGAGTGGTCAGAGAGTTTTCAATATACCATCCACCAGGACCTTGGAAGGCATGGGAATAGAGTTTGACAAATGGGAGGTCTTCACCTTCAGGAGCAGGAAGGAAACGAATAACGGCATAACCATTGCCGCCTTTATCACATTCTAGTTTCCACAGACGTTCATCACCTGAACTACCTGCATTATTCATTTTTTCGACTTCCTTGACCAGTTTTTGTGTCAAAGAACCCAGTTTGGATTGCTTCTTAAGATCAGCAAAAGACATTTAGATTACCTTGGATTAGTTTGGATGTTTTGGATTTACTCGGATAGTATAGCAGAAATTCTCTCAGTCGTCAATGTAGTCTTTGAGAGATTTGATTGTAGCATTCATACTACTGAATAAAGTCATCATATCAGTCTCTGGTGGGAAACCCATCATTGAAACTGATTTGCGTAGATTATCTTTCATCTCGATGGCCTTTGGGTCATCAGAAAGAGATAGTCTAGTATACATCACTTGCTGTTTTTCAAGCAAGTTTGTAAGTATTTCAACGTGCTCAAGTTTTTGTTCACGAGACATATTACTAAAAGTAATAAAACTCTCGTAGATTTTTTCCTGCATTTCATTGATTTCACTCAGTTCTTCCTGAATGATTTCAGAATCAAAAAAGTCACTCATCTACAAGGTCCCGCAAAATTTTTTTAAACTTGAATACATCAATATTTAGAAAGGGAGAATATTTTTGGAGTTTTAAACTTACAGTTTCCCATACAGGATCTTTCAGTTTCTTATCAAACTTCTTTCTGAGTGAGAATATTCTATCATAGATTACAAAAGTTTCAAGACTTATGTCTCCACCAAGAAATCTTTTTAAGATTGTTGGATGACCTTTCGAGCAACTGAATAGATTCTCTAATTCGTTGTTCGATAGTAATTCGTTGCTTTGTTCTTTGAACAAGTAAGTCAAACTCTGTTGTCTCTTTGTCCAATCTTGGTAGGTTCTTTCTCCAGAACTGATAATTTCTCCAATCCATAAGTTTTGTGGGTTGTCTGCGTATGCGAAGTTAGATACAAGAAATTTTACGACTTCTTCATCATTGTATTTACGACTAGTTTTCTCGAACCAATACTTATCTCTTCTTTTATTGAATGAAGATACACTTGCACGGGTCTTCGCACCATATCGGAAGAAGTCGTATTTTGGGTTTGTAAAATGATTTTTGAGTGACAAATAATGTTGGTAGGTATCAAATGGCGTCACTTTCATAAGGGCAGTTTTGCTTTCGAAGTTGCTTTCATAAAATTAAGTCTCGTAGCATCCCACTTCAGTTTTTCCTTCAGTGGTTTTGATACAAGTTTCGTGACTGATTCTACATCAAGTTCATTTAATTCACAATAGTGACAAATAGCATCGATATAATTAATCTTTTCTTCGGCAACAATCTTTTCAATTTCCAATGCAAACTTAGATGGTGTTAGAAATTTACTATTAATTACCTTTTCCAGTTCTTTATTCGGTTCCATAGAGTTCCAATTTATCTCTAACAAACTTTCTAATATATTCGGTAAGAAGTTTGATGTACTTTGATTTGTTTCGTTCTTCGTAGACAACGCATTCTCCATTTTCACAAGCCATGATGATTACAAATTTTTTGACCGGGATACCAGTCATTTCATACAACATACATCCATATGCAGCACATTGTACAAAATAGTTTTCGATCCAATCTCTTGGTTTCGGTTTTTTTGAAGTCTTAAAGTCAATTATTGCTAATTCACCCTCGTATTCTGCAATACAATCGACGGTTCCGGCAATACCCAACTGCTTACTATATAGGGAAGTTTCCAGAGCATGAATATTGTCAATGTTCTTTAAAGTTCCCTTAGAAATCTTAAATAGAAAATCAGAAATAGGAGGAACTTTTAGTAACTCTATATTCTTTAGGTGACACTCAGTGAGACTATGGAAATCAGTTCCACGACGTGTTGCCGCCTTTGTAACTCGATTTGCTTCCTCATCACCAACTCTTTTTCTCCATTTTACAAAAGTCTCCTTATTATAATGACTAGTTACCGAAGTAATGGAGACTAGTTTTAAGAGTTCTTCTTCATGAGGGACAGAATAATATCTGACTCCATCAATAGTCTCCCTCTCAAGTTGAGGGAGATTCAAATCAACATGATTAAACATTAAAAACCTGCTTCTGTTTTTGCTACGATATACTCTTTGACTAGACCAGATCGAACAATATCGTCAGTTCCAAACTCAATTATATCAAAAGAAGGCATTTTACGCAAGATGTTCATAAAGTCAACAATACCATTCCTTTCATTTGCCTTATTCAAATCTGACTGACGAGCATCTCCACAGAAACAAATTTTTGTATTCTCACCAACACGAGTGATAATACTATCAAGTTCATGAAAATTTAGGTTCTGAAATTCATCAACAATTACAATCGCATTATCAAGTGTTGTTCCACGAAGAAATGATGTGCTCCAGAATTTAATCGATTCCTGTGATTTTAGATTACCATACAACATCTCAAAATCAGCATCACTTGGCATCTGGAACATATACTTCACCATATTCTTATATGGTATTTGATAAATGTCTGCCTTGTCTTCATGAGAACCAGGAAGAAACCCGATCTCTCTGGTTGCTACAAGAGACCTCACGAGGTATATTCTCTCATAAGGAGTGTTCTCATCTAATACATCTTTAAGTGCATTGAAGAGGGTTATAAAGGTCTTTCCTGTTCCTGCACAACCATATGCAATAAGATGCTTTCCTTCTTTATAAGAATCAAACAGTCTTTTTTGATTATCATTGAGTGGGTCTATATCCACTAAGTATCCAGAACTTAATGGTTTCTTTCTTTTCATCTGCTTTGTTGTAAGACCAACTCCAATGGGTTGATCATTCGCAGCTGCTCTTTTTCTTCTTGCCATTAGATTTTAGTTACTCTCGAACCTGGTGCTTTTGATGCCTTATTCAAAACTTCATTCCATCCAGGATTTCTTGCTACAAGTTTATCTCTCCATTCACCAACTTCTGCTGGTCTAGGGCAAGTAGATGGGTCAGACCAATCACGAATCCAATCACTATTATCTTCGCACCATTTTGGCCATTCATGAATACTCAGAACTATTTCCTTCTGTTCACCAGTTTCTTTATTAATAATCGGATATGTTGCCATGTTATCAATTCAGTATAAAAATATTTAGATCCATTCCAGAGCTTCTGCTACTGTTGGGAACTGTTCTACAAAAACCTTTTTACATGCTTCTGCGATGTCCATGTGCTCTTTTTGAGTTCCGTGAGCAGAACGTAAATCGATATAATGAATCCATGATCGACATGAGCCACTCATATAAATTCTGGTTGGTACTGCCAAGGGAAGCACAAATCTTGAACATTCCTTTGCAATTCCAGCAGCAAGCATTTCTTGATACAATTGCATAGCATCATCAAAGTGCTTTTGAATCTTAATTTCAAAATTTTGACGAGTATGTGGGTTAATATCATCAATAGAATTTTGACGATTCTTTGTATCTTGCCTTCTCAGGTCAAACAAAGGAATAGTATCAGCAAGCATTGATGAGTCTGCATACCTCTGTGAAAATTCCTGGAATGTAAAACTCCTATGACGCAAGATTTGAGCTGCTAGTCCTCTAGTAGTCTCAATCTCAAGAGTCATGAATGATTGCTCAAATACACTCCAGTGTTGATGTTTTACACAATACTTAAGAAGACCAGCAACCTTTGGATTCTCCTGATTAGAAGGATTTGACACTCGTGCCACATATCCCATCATCTTCTCTGCATCAGGTGTAACACTGATCAATTTTACATTCATTTGCCAAATCCTTTGTAATTCTTTTGTTCCATTTCTGTGATTTGCTCCTTTATCGCAGAAAGAGCTTCTTTCATCTCTACAATACGTTCTTCACTGTAAAGATGGTCTTGTGCAATCAATCTTTCAAATAATTTTGCAAGATCTTTTACTTTTTTGATTTTAGTGCGATTATTCATCATCATCCTCAAAAACTTCGTCGTAATCTTCAATATATTCACTATATGGATTATAGTCTACCTTATCATCTCTATCAGAATTTACTTCTGCCTTTAGAGAATCCAAAAGAAGTTCCAAATTACGAATAATCAAATTAACCCTTTCTTTTTCCATATACCATATTACTTCGATATCATTATAGCATAAAAAAAGAGGGTCTTGCAACCCTCAGGAAAGTTAAGTGCGTTAATTATCAACTTTTAGATGCAAACTTGCGTTCGATTTTGATACCACGATACATGAGATTGTGGTTACGAGTTGCGGTTTGCTCTGCCAACACAGCAGCTTTGTATGCTTCTGGGTTGTACTTAACACCACGATAAGTGATAGTAGACATAATTTTACTCCTAAAGTAATTGGATTTTTAGGTCCGTTCCTTTAGTCGTTTGCGTCCCAATAACAATTAGGATTTGACTCCTTCATTGTCTCAACTAACTCAACCCTAAAGTCACTACTAATGTTTTCATTTGTCTGCATTCGCAGTATGATAGCATCAGTTTGCTGGCAGGTGAGAGTTGTGTAGAATAATAGTTCTAACATGGGATGAACGCTCCGTTCCGCGACTTACTTGCGTCAGAGTCTCCTCTGATGAACGATAGGTCCATTATAGACCTTATACTATATTTAGTCAAGAGGTTTCTGAAAATCCCTACAGACCAAAAAATTGCCGGGATTTTTTTTGCCAATATTTTGGAATTATTTCCGCTTTTTGGTTGGGGGTGTGGGTTCAAATCCCCATAGTTTTGGATTGGTTCTTCCCATACCAAAACCAATACCCTTCAAATTCTCACGGAACTTATCCCAGTACATGTTAAAGATACGAACTTCTTTTTGACTGCGAGTCAAATCATATCTCGTTTCTCCATCAACCACATAGGTGATTATCATGGCATCATAAGGACAATCTTTAGTAGATACTTGTTCCCAAGTTCCATTCTCTATCAGTATATCACATCCATACTTAGTTTTAGAGTTTTCTTTTTCTGATGGTGTCCATGAGGTCATAGACTGTTCCTCTTCTATTTTGGTGGGAGCATCTCCCAATTGATTTGTCATAATTATGAACGATTTCCCCAAGTAATGTCTGGATATGCTTCACCTACAATTTCTTTTGTGATCTTATATCTATCCGAAAGATTTTTATCCTTACATAGACAAACAATTTCAGCCTCTAATGGATGAAGTCCCTCAAGAATATTAATGAACATCGTTTCACGACGAACACCACTCATACTATCATTACCACCCTTAATGAAGTGATAGAAGTTTTTAAACTCTCTACGAATTGTGGTATGTCCGTTCTTATCACTCGAACCCATTGAGAATGAGTCGGTTTCATGCATTCTACGAACTTCTTCTGAGATTTTAGTACTCAGAGTTCCATTTGATGATGCCTGATCCTCAAATCCAGAATAAGGAACCTCTCCTTCAGGAAGCATAGAAATTATACTTTCATCAAAGTTCCAAATTAATGTTGCCTTCAAAGAAACATGCTCATACTTCTTCAGAACTTCTATCTTCTTTGCCTTGCTTCTCTGTTTGGAAACAAGATCCAAAACCTCAAAAACAAATGGATTTTTTGGAAGTTCCAGTGATACTGCCTTAGTCGTTGTCGTTTTCTTCTTCGTTGCTGTCGTCATAGTTTTCAAAATTAAATGCGATTACTTCATCTGGAATTAGATTTCCTTGCTCATCAAACATTTCGGGATGATATCTTGGTGCCTCCCGATAGTTCATCATATATTCTCTTGCAGTCCAACCAATCATTAGTCCCACCATAAGAAATAAAACAATTAGAAATGAACCAAATACTAAACTAGTTGCTAACATTTTTCTTACTCCGGGAGATTACTTCTCTTTTTCTTGTACTAATAGAAAATTCGAAATAGATAGTTACTTCCCGTCTCAGAAAGCAGACCATCTTTTCAAAGATAATATGAAATGGTTTTGTCTGCTTTCTCTTACCCCCATTAAGTAGGAAATCAACACCACGATTTATGTGGTCTTCATTTTTATTTATGTTAAGACTTGATGACTTGGTGTTCTCTGAGGAATTTGATTGTGTCAACACACCCTCCTAATGTTTTATCATCACATACTACCTGTGGAAAAGTAGAACCTTCACCAAATTTAGCATAGAATTCTTCCCTTGTAAAGTCCTCTTCCAGTTTATAAGATACAAAATTTGTACCAGTTAATTCCAATACTTGTTTAATCTTATAACAGTGAGGACAATTTTCTTTTGTGTATACAATAAAGTTCATTTTAATTATTATTTTTTTTTAATTTTTAAAATCGTAAAACATTCAAATATTATAACAACTTTTAGTCGAGTTGTCAAAAATCAAACAACATCAACTCCATATTTTTGAGATAAATTGTGATTAATTTCATCTAAACTTGGTAAACCTTTTACCGTAGCCCAACATACAATACTATATCTCTTTCCTTTTGTCACTGGTTCTACTCCATGCATATAATAATGACTCGAAGGAAAACAAACCATCATACCAGGTTCTGGTCTTATACGAATATGATGTTCTGGGAAAACAAAATCTCCACCCTCAAAATCATCATTTAAATAGAATACCATAGAGAGATCCCTATCTATGGATTTTTTCCAAATCTTTTCACCTCTTGGTGTGACCCAAATACCCTCAGCATCAACATGAGGTTTGTAGTGTCCACCAACTTCATAAGAAAGAATCTGTGGAATTTCACTACTGGTTACTTCAATACCATAAAAAGGATTAATGACTTTTTTTACGGTGTGACGAAGCAGTTCTTCAATTTTAGGAAATAAATTTTCTAAAGGAACAATTTGTGTATCTCTTGCACTCTTATCAACCTGCCATGACTTCTCACCTGTTTTATTCGTTGTCTGAGGATCAAACACAGACAGATCTTCACAAGTAGATTTCTTAATGTGTTCGACTATCTCTCGAATACCTTTAGGAGAAATTATGTTGGGTCTAATTAGAATATTTGTTAATGGATTATCAATCATATCAACTTTCTAATTTCTTTTGATCCTCTTCCGGAGAACTAGAAATTATACCCAAATTTTCACCAGTAACTTCCTGAATACCATCTAAGACTTTCTTCTGAAGATCATTTAGAAATTCCATTTTACCTTGAGGACCTTCAATAAGTTTATTCAAAGATACATAACCTTCTGGCAACTCATTTCTCTTGTCTACAATCGCAGGTGCAGAGGCACGACGCATACTATGCAAATTACCAATTGAAATACCAGTTTGTGCCGAAATCACTTCATCCATAGACTGATCAGCAAAACGACGTTCCCAATACTTTCCATTAGATTCAAGGAATTGTTCTCTGGTGACTGGTTTGCCTCCATTTTGTTCAATCAGTTTATCAAGGATTTTATCCATATGTTCCATCTGATGAAGACGATCACGAATCTCAAGTTCACAAGATTTTAGATAATTAGTTAGTGACAGTTCCTCTAAATCAAACCAACATAATCTTCTAGATTCTCCTTCACCCCAAAAAATTGGTTGAGTTCTATCTTTATCCGACCACTTATAATCAAACTCACGAACTCTACTTTTCATTTCAATAAGTTTATGCATATAACCCTCTGCCATTTGACGACGAGATTTTATAATATGCTCATAAGCAACGGGAAGAGTATGAGTATCAAGTAGTATAAATTTTTCTATTTGAAAATTAGTTCTTCCCTGTGCAAGTTCCTTATCACTCTCTTCCCACCTTAAAACATTCGCAAATGCTTTCTGAAGATATTCATCATCCATCACTGCCTGCTCAGAAGTAATAGGAGTATAAGACAATTCAGTATTTTCTGTAGTCATGGGTTCTCCACTTTTAATTTTAGTAATCAGTTTTTTCCACTGGTGTGCAATTTTTTTCCAGTCACACTTCTGCAAAATATGATTAGAAAGAGACCTTGAGATTTGGTTATAATATATTTTATTCTCTTCAAAATAATCTAAAGCAGTGCAACAAAACTCTGCAAAGGTATTTAGAAAGTCCTCAGTAACTTTATATCCCCTAGTTGTTCGGGTTCCATTTAAAGAAACAACCGAAGCAAAATTTTCTCCTGCTACTTCTGAGAGTGCTCCAATATTAGTAATGATAGGATATGCACCACACCTCATTGCCTCTGCCATTGATACACAAAAGGTTTCTTCCCAAATGTTTGGATGAATAAAAAATGCAGCATCTTGATAATGCTCTACAAGTTCTTCTTGATCCACTGCCGCAGAGTATTCTACATTAGGAAGTTTTTTTAGTTCATCATACAGTTCAATATATGGATCATTTTGCTGATCGTATAAAGACATTGATGAAAAGATTTTAAACTTTGCATCAGGATGTTTGGTATGAATTCTTCTAATAATAGAAGGCATCAATTCTAAACCTTTATATGGAATAGAAGTATGAATAAAAGTTTTAGTTTTATTTCCAGAATAAGTGAAGATATCATTCACTCCATTTGAAATAACAGCAATTTTATTTTCTGGAACATGATGAAACTTAATCAGTTGCTCCTTTGCCCAATGAGAGGGAGTTACAATATGATTTACAATCTCATGATCGAAATTTAAAAATACATATTGATCATATGCATGATGTGCCCATAAGATTTTATATGTTTTATTCGATTTTTTCAGTTCTTCTGGAAGATGAGATACTTCTACATCTTCAGGAAATTTATAATATTGTGAAAGATAATGAAATGAACTTTCAGTTGCTCCAGACTTCATAATTATTCAGAAAAAACATGTGAACCAACGTGTCTCAATTTGATTGTAGTATCTAGCCAATGAGTATATCCTATCATTCTAGCACGATAAAAGAAACTTTTATCTTCTGATGCAAAACTATCTCCAATCTTTTCTTCCATAAAAAAATGATACGAATTATTCATCTCTGCTTCGGTTGGTGGATAATTACTATCCTTAGTTGATGGTGTGTATTTAAGATATGGAAACCTCTGAGCAATATCAATAAAGACATTGCGTCGTATCATCACAAACCCCATACCATTTCCACCAATCTTAAGTAAATTACCTTTGCGTTCTTCTGGTTCTAAGACATCAACACAATACCGAATGGGTATTGTCTTCATTGGATATGTGCCAGAAACAATATCTTCATTATGACTCAACAATTTTAGCACATCTTCTGGATTAAATCCAATATCACTATCAAGAAAGAAGAGATATTCATTATCTGTATTGTTGATAAAAAAGTTAGCACACTTCGACCTTCCATGAGTAATCAAGGAAGAGTTTGCCTGTGTCAAAAGACCATGAGGAACATTATTTCTTACTAAGAGTTTGCCTAGATTAAACAAACTCATAGTTGTTGCCTCATTCACAATTCCCCCATGACAAGGAAGTGCAATCATTATACCCATATTATATAATCAATCTTTTGTTTATTATAGCACTAATTATTATGTAGCACCATTCGCGGCCGCATTAAATGCCGCGGGATAAGTGGAAAAGTTGTTGAATGCAATAAAATTAGATCTTCCAACATTTTGAGCCTCAGCAGTATCATTGGCAAAATCTATACGGAATATGAAACTATTGACGGCTCCAAACTGACTGGTAGAATATTCGAGTCCTCCTCCAATCCACCCATAACTAGAATTTGATGTCCCTGCTCCTTCATTTATCTCTTCAGATAAGTTTCCTTTGGTAACAATACTACCAGTACCACTACTATAATCCAGACGTTGTACATCAGACCGAGCATCAGGAGGAAATGTAACGATCTCACCTCCACAAAAATAACCATAACTACCATTACCCACTGTTGCCATACTCGACTTACGATCAGATAATTCTGAACTTATAGTTGAGGGATCAGTAGTATCGTTAGAAAAATCATATCTCTCTATACTAGAAAATTTAGCACTACTATCACCCAGACCCCCACCAATATATCCAAAAGATTGATTACTCACGGCACCATGGAACCTTCTATATTCACCCATATTGGCCACAACTGTAGCATCGTTAGTATCATTAGAAAAATCTATTCTATCTATCTGCGAACGACTATCTTCGAAAGGGTTTTCGTTGTCATGTCCCCCAGTCCAATACCCAAAGTTAATATTACCCATTGCTCCATGATAAGCTGTACCTTCTGATAGAGTTAAAGAAGGTGTCAGAAAGGCAGTATCATTACTATAATTAATGCGTCCTATAGAACTTATGTAGTCGTTATCTTGGTTAAATCCACCGGATATATATGCAAAAAGAGCATTTCCAGTTGCTGCAGCACCTTTCGTCCGAAACAGATCTGGTCCCTCAGCACCAGTACTATCAATCATAGTATTATTACTATAATTAAATCTAGATACTTTTTCTCCACCGGATTGGTCTCTTCCACTAGTCCAATAAGCAAATGTACGAACTATGGTTGGAACTGGAACTGGTGCTAATGGATTAGGATCAGAAATAAAATTTCTTACGGCAGAAAATGCCGAAAGACGAGGAACCGAATTAGGCAATGCATTTGAAATTGTCGAAAATGTATCACTAGAAAAATCAAATTTAAATGCATCATCATTATTCGGATCTCCTGCTATATCACCACCTGCCCAATAACCAGAAGAAGCATTACCCGTTGCTGCTCCACTGCTTTGAGTTTGAGGCAAAGCAGGTACATTAGGGCTAGGACTACTTACAATAGTATCACTAGAATAATCAATACGATCTACTGTTGATACATTAGCAGAACCATTATAACCACCAGCAAAATAACCAAAGTTATCATTACCTGTTGCTGCTAAAGAGTTTCTAGCAACACTTAACCCAGGACTAACAGTTGATGTATCCGTAGTATCATTAGAATAATCAAATTTATTAATATATGCTTGATTAGGTGATGTATATTGCCCTCCTGCAAAGTAACCTTTATTCTTATTACCTGTCGCTGCAAGATTTCTTACTGCTCCACTTGCTATATCAGCAGTTGTATCTGATGTAGTATCATTGGAAAAATCTATACGTTCTATATTTGATGTATACTGTTCAGGTGAATATACAGTCTGACCACCTCCAAAGTAACCAAAATTCTTATTACTCAGACTAGCGCCCTCTGATCTTCCAGGAGCAGGTCCAAGAGTTGCTGATACTGGAGATACAGTATCACTACTAAAATCCAATTTAGATATACTACTTTTGGGGGCAGAAATTGTAGAGATCTTCCCTCCGGCATAATAACCACTAGTAGGACTACTTACAGTTTGTCCCGATGCTGCTCGACCTTCCCCGATATTATCTGACACATTTGTAATAGTATCACTAGAATAATCGAGTCTTCTTATTGCCGTAATCTCGCCGGTAGGATCATCCGGCAATCCTTCACCATTGAAACCTGCTACAAAGTACCCGACTAAACTTGCCCCAGTTCCATAATTATAAGTTGCAGTATCATTAAATGTACCGAAATCAAATAAGAATCTATCTGTTGATGCATTAGTAGTTGGATTAGAAATAGTTATGTCAGTAGTTCCAATACCAGTAACTGTTGTTCCTGCCGAAACTACATTAGATCTTACTGCCTGACCAATAACAATCGATACTGTTGAAATACCAATTGTGTTTGCCGAACCCACTACAGATCCAATTCGGTCATCAATTACTGAAGTAAAAGTGGGTTGTATCCACACTTCATCTTTAGTAGTCCATGATCCCTCTATCTGAAGTTTATAAACTTCATTCAACCCAAAAATATTTTTACGAGTACTCATTTTCTAATTCTCCTAGGCGTGCTCTTTACCTGAAATAATGACATCTATCGTATTTGTAGTTCCGGCTGATACTTTAATTATATCACCACTAAGAACAACTAATTGACGATCTAGAAGTTCAATTGCTCCATATTTTGGAACAACTAAATCTTTCACAATATGTGATGTTGTAGATCCGGTTACGATGGATACAGTTACTGGATAATCTCCACTATCAGTTCTATTCGCAATATTAATTGATTCTAACGTTGCATTGGCAGTAAAGGTTTTAACACTAGTAGTATCTGAGGAAATTCCGGCAGATTTTGTTGAGAAATACCTACTATTGGGGTCATCTTTAGTACTATAACTAATATAAACATTTGTGCCAGTCTGGATTCCAACATATCCAGTATTTGTGTTCCACATTTTTATAACATCACTTGGTCCGGCAACTATTGCCTGCTCTATGAGTTCAAGAGTACCACCATTATTAATTGGAATATTATAAGCAATATAAGTATCATTTAATGATACAATAATATTTACAGTTGTTCCTACACCAACAGAAGTATCAACATTCGCAACTCTAATACTTTCAAGTATATATGCCTTATTACTTGTAGATGGGAAAGTAAGAGCGGTATCCAGTGCAGGTCCTGGTACGTAATGTAAACGATCAGTCATACCAGAATTAAACTGATTATCAATATTAGTTAATTCAGAACCATCACCAAAGTAACTTCCAGTAATAGAAATATTATTAGTACTACTACTGAGAGTAATACCAGTTCCTACATTTAATGTAGTCCCATTAAATGTTAATTCTGCATCATCCTCAAGTTGTTTGCTTGCTCCAGCAATAACAACACGATTATTGGTCAAATTAGAAACATGTAATGTACTGACCGTCGAAACACCAGAAGAGACATTAATGTTTGATGTGATTAAATCTGGTAATCTAGCATTATCAATAGTTCCAGACGATATATTTGTAGCATTAAGTGTATTAAGTGAAGCACCCGAACCACTGAATGATGTTGCAGTTACAATACCCGTAACTTTAGCATTACCAACTACATGAAGATTTGATGTTGGATTATCTATTCCTATGCCAAGACTTTTAGTTGATGGGTTGAATACAAAACTTTGAGTCGAAACACCGGCAACATCAGTAGTTGCAGTGGAGACATAAAAAGGAATATTCTGAGATTGATTGGCAGAATTTTCTACGAAAGCAGTTCCACCAGAAATTCCAAACAATCCAGATCCATCACCACTAAATGAAGTTGCAGTTATAACTCCGGTGGCATTAATACCAGAAGAATTTATTGTTACTGCCGAACCAACAGTAGCATCACCTTCAACATGAAGATTTGATGTTGGAGCATCTGTGCCTATACCAAGTCTTATAGTTGATGGGTTGAATACAAAACTTTGCGTAGAAACACCAGAAATATCAGTAGTTGCTGTAGAAACCTGGAAAGGAATAAACTGAGATTGATTAGTAGTTTCATTTGGATCTAAAGCAGTTCCACCAGAAACTCCGGTCAATCCAGATCCATCACCACTAAATGAAGTTGCAGTTATAACTCCAGTAGCATTAATACCAGAAGAATTTATTATTACTGCCGAACCAACAATCGCAGAAGCAAAGGTAGAAACACCAGTTACATTAAGATCATCTAATTCAGTATGACCATCAACATCTATATCAACAAAGTCACCGTTACCAGCAAAAGTAGTTGCATTTATTGTAGTTGCTGTAACAACACCTGTAACATTAAGATCATCTAATTCAGTATGACCATCAACATCTAAGTTTACACCAACTGATAATGTAGAACCATCAAAAGTGAGATTTGAACTATCCTCAAGTTCACCATCAGTTCCGACAATAACAACACTATTATCAGCAAGGTCTTCTACTTTGAAGGTATT
>JACLAB010016689.1_pt1 | contig 20855 bp, 16 predicted proteins | sample 8027921 | NCBI WGS metagenome assembly JACLAB01 (sample SAMN15725117, study PRJNA655200) | protist metagenome | isolation source: fluorescence activated cell sorting (FACS) single amplified genomes of... | place: USA: West Boothbay Harbor, Gulf of Maine | collected 2000-07-19
TGTTGTTCGAAGAAGTTCTTCCGTTGTTTCTCTTCTTCTTCGCAAGAAAGACATGTCGGTTGGAAAAACGGAACGTCTTTCCCGAATTCGATGATGATTTCAAACGATTTTGATAGATTTCATCCTTTCTTTCGGGAGAGAAAGAAGATCTGATCTGAGTGCATTGAACGCATTTTGAAGCGCTGATCATCTCGAAAGAGTGGTGAGTAAAAAGAGTGTCGTCTCGTCGAGTGTTTTCGCGTGAAGATCTCGCACGAATACGAGAGTGAAGAGAGACGAAAGCGGACGGAGGCGACTTTTGGCGGCTTGAGCCCATACTAGGGTTTAACACCCTAAATTTTCATGTGGTTGAAAAGTCTCTCTCTTGATTCATTTTTCCTCCACAGAAAACAAATGAGTGGATCCACGCGCTTCGACGACGGAAGCCAAGGCGAGAAAGACGTCGGGGTCGATTTCACTGGTCGCGCTTCGTTCCTCGTTTCTTCTTCTTCTTCTTCTTCTTCCTCTCCGGTCTTTTCGGTCTGGATCGTGAACAAATCCGGCGGTTTAATCTTTTACAAAAACTACTCCTCCGACAAAAACACGTTGGACATCAACGACACGTTGCGCTTGGCGTCCGTGTGGCACTCGTTACACGCGATATCGCGAACGAATTCCGTCTCTCCGGTGAAAAAAAGTTCAGGAATCGAGTTGTTGGAAACGAGCACGTTTGATTTGCACTGCTTTGAAACGAAAACAGGGATTAAATTTATGGTCTGCAGCATGAAGAAAGCGATTGGGGTGGAACGACTGCTGAGACGAGTGTACGACGTGTACGCGGATTTCGCGATGAAGAATCCGTTTTACGAGTTAGAACAACCAATACAGGCGGAGTTATTCGAGGAGAGGGTGATGATTGCGGTGAAGAGTTGTCGGAATGCGAACAGTGGTCATTATAGCGGCGGCGGCGGTGGCGGCGGATACGCGTCGTCGTTGTATTAGAATAGAAATAGATACGCATACAGTAGCTAAAATAGATAATACTAGAACAAAGAGTGCTGCGTGTAATTTTATATTAACTCATGAAAGAGATTCAATACAACGTGTAAAGTAGTTATATATTGATGATTAAAGATGGTGCCCTGTCTCTATATTCTAAGTGATCTATTCCCATTAGACAGACGTCTCCAGCGTAATCGACCCATCTTAAAAGTCGGTAGAATATCCTCCTCAAGAAAAGAAGAAGAATTTATTAATAGCCACTCGGGGCATACCCAGCGCCAAAGTCGCCGCCTTGTTGCTGATCCCATCCAGTCGGGGCCGGCGCTTGGTCCCAGTTGCCACTCACCGGCGCGTATTGCCCGCCTTGGCCGCCTTGTTGCTCGTCCCACGAGTCTTGCGCGTAACCGGCGCTGGCGTCGTACCCAGCCCCTTCCGTACCAGTCGCCGCGGCTGCCGCTTTCGCCGCTTCTTGCTCCTCTACCTTCGCTTCCAACTCCTCCGGGTCTCTGTAGAAGAACAAATCCACCATGACGTCCCACGGGTTTTGTAAGCTCACGGAACCGCGCATTTGCAAAACCATTCTCGCCAACAAGTAATACAAGCAACCGATGGAATGCTTCGCCTTGTTGTTCGCCGGAATCGCGACGTCCACGTATTGCAACGGAGAGTCCGTGTCGCAAAACGCAATGACCGGTAAGTTCACGTACGCGGTCTCAGAAATCGGCTGCGAATCCGTTCTCGGGTCCGTCATGATCACCACTCTCGGCTCTCTAAATTCAGAGTCAATCTGGTTCGTATATGTCCCCGGCATGTGTCTTCCCGCGATGGCTTTCGCGCCCGTGTATTGCGCAAACTTCAAAACCGCTCTTTGACCGTACGGTCTGGCAGATTGACAGATGACGTCCGCTGGGTTTTCCGTGGCGACGATGATGCGTGCAGCCATCATGAGCTTGTCCCACGTTTTCCCGAGGTTGATCACGTGAATGCCGTCGTTTCTGCGCTTGTACACTGTAAAATGAAGAGAGAAAGAGACGAGAGAGAGATGTGAATAAACCACGAAGCCTAGAAAGACCGATGATGATGATGATGATGACGATAAAAGAGAGATGATACCAACACAAAACTGTCATCATCGCAACGTTATCCGCGCGCAGGAATACGAACAGGTCCCATCGCGACCGTTCAAACTCGCTTTCCACCTTCGCGTCGTGCTGTTATTATCAATATTATTTTTCCTCAAAATCGCGCGAAAGAAGCCCAAGAGAGGAAAAAAAACAAATCTCTCTTTGAGTGTGATGAAATGCATCAAGAATAAATCTTACCGTATCTTTCCATTTGAAAGTTGACGTTCTTGGTCCCCAAGTGGCATCCAGCCGCCAACATCATCTGGATGTCTTGTTCTTTTTGTGACATTTGCACCATGATTGTTATTTATTTATATGTGTGCTCTATATATGATGATGATGATGATGATGATGATGAAGCCACGAGGGAAAGCCCTGAAACCCGAGGAAGAGGGCTTTGTAGCTATTTAGGGTTCGAGGAAATCCAAACTTTGAGGAGATCCAAACGAACGCAAACAACAGAAAAACGACTCAAAGAGAGAGAGTGCAGAGAGAGAGAGAGATCGAAGAAGAAGAAGAAGAATAAAGAGAGAATAACACGAAAGATGACGATGAAATCCTTTGTCTCTTCGTCGTCGTTTTTATCTTTCTCGAAACCTATTACGAGTAGGACTAAAACGATTACTACAAATGGAAGACGAAGGAGGAAAACGGCGACGAGAAAAAGAATCATCCGCGCGAATTCAATCGACGAACTGACCGGAGGGACCACGGTTGGCGTGGACGATTCGTTACAGAGAATGATACGAGCGACGAACGAGCTCGACAGAAGGTTTCGATCGGGATTACCATTCGTGGACTGTTCGTCGGAAGAAGGAGTTGTTTCTGTTCCTTTGGCGAAAGAGTGCGAGTACGAAAACGACGTGTACGCGGTGCGAGGGAAGAAGGAAGTGGCGAGTTTAATGAAACACTGGTCTTCGAGCGACGACGAGAAGAAGAAGAAATCTAAATTTGAGTTTCAGTTCGAAACGTTGAGAAGCGCGTCGGTCGAACCCGGGAGTTTACTGCTTCAGTGGAAAGCGACGTGGAAACCGGAAAGCGCGAAGAAGAGAAAGTTTACGAACACGCTTCTGGAAAAAGCGAAACCGTCGGATAGCATCGTGAGTTTGAAGAAGAAGATGGATAGGGCAGTTTTCTTAGCGACGGAAGAGGAATTGGAGAAGGAGAAAGAGGACGATCCGTTCGGGTCGGTGTATATTTACGGAGTGACGACGTATAAAGTGAACGGGAAAGGCGAGATTGTGAGGAGGGAGGACAAAGTCGATTGGAGGTTCGCCGATAACGGAACGGAGGAGTTTAAGCCGAAGAAAAGTAGAAATAATAGGTGGAGCAATAGAAATCAGAAGAGTAGTAGTAGTAGCAGCAGTAGCAAAATGTCACCGGAACGCGCGGAGTCTTTGCAAAAGTTAGGGTACAACGCGGTGTCGTCTTCGTCCTCCTCGAAAACGGAAGACGGCGCGAGTGGCAACGACAACGACAACAACAACAACAATAATAACAACTCGTGGGCGGGCGACGAAGAGGCGGATTTTTACGACGATTTGGAGGCGAAAAGAATGGCGGAAGATATCGCGGCGACAATGTTTTATAACGCATTATCGCCTCCAGATGTTGGCGAATGGTCGTGGTTTTTAGACACGGTTGTTGAGTTGGAGTACCAATCGTTCACCAAAGCTATGGGCGACGAAAGCACGGGGATGTTATCGAAAGACGAATTCGTCAAATACGTTTTAGCGGTAGCCACGTTTGGTTTTTTCGTGCCGACGTTGTTGATTTGCTATGCCACGTGGCAGATATTCACCGGCGGCGGGATGATGGGAGAAGACGGAGGCTTATCGCAAGCGGCTTTGGACCAGATGGACCCGTACGATCGAGCGGAGTATCTCTCGATGAGAGAGAAGGAATTGAACCAACAAAAGAAAGTGCAAGCGGGTGCGGTCGCGGGCGAATCCGCGGCGGCGCAGTCTGCTTCACCTTCTCTCGCCGCACCACCTCCGCAAATACAACGAGAACAACAACAACAACAACAACAACAACAACAACAACAACAACAACAACAACAACGCGCGACGACCGATGATGATATCCCGGCGTGGGGAACGCAAGTATGGCTCGATATCATCCGAGGACGCGTTGGAGCGTAAAACGAAAGTAGCAACTGTAATACTATCGATAATAATAATAATAATAATGATAACTTTCTCTCGATTACAACAAAGTACTTTCGCTTCCAATCTCTCACATCCGCGTCGTTTTTCTCCGCGCCAAACAAAGTCGACTGATGACTACTTCGGCGGTTTCGGCGGGTCCTTCACCTTAATCACCGGCGCAAAATTCTCCGGCACCGACCACTTATCCTTCGGCAAATACTGATACACCCCGATTGGAAAGTGCGATCGTCTTCTCTCCGGCGTGTTCATCCACCTCTCGAACCCTTCTTTCGTTTTCCACTCTTGCGAAAACTCGTACGCGTTCGCCCCAATTTCCGTCAACTGCGACGAGACGTAATCGGGCATCGTTTTCATCTTCTCCTCGCGAAAACGCATCTCGTCCAAAAAACGTCGCTTAATTTCCTCCAGTTTCACACCGCTTTCGTCTCGCGGGATGGTGAACGTGTTTTTCGCCACGTACGGGGTTTTCCCGTCCGTGCCTGGCGCCGCCATCATTCGCACGTTCCTTTTGCTCCATCTCTTCTTCTTCTTCTCGGCTGATTTTCCCGGGGGGTGACGATGAAATCCTCTCGTCGTCTGAATCGTCGTCGTCGCGAACGATGTCATCTTCTCTTCCTAAAATTCTACTCTCTGTCTTTCTCCGTCTTTCTGTGTCTTTCTGCGTCTGTCTGTCTTTCTCGCGGTGCGCTCTCTCCTTCGCGCTCTTTCTCTCTCTCTCTCTCTCTCTGAAGCTTTTTTTGCTTCCCGTGGTGTCCAAAACACCAACCTCTCTGAGAAACCTCTCTGAGAAAACGAGAGCGCACGAAAACGACAGAAGACACAAAGTTTTGCCTTTTATTCGCTCTCAGACAGACAGACAAGAAGGAAGGAAAGCGTTGCACACCTCTCGCCATTCCTCAGAGCACGAGAACGACTTTTGGAACGCTCGAGAGGAAAGAAAAGCTTTGCACTCTTTCTCTCTCTGTGTATATATCTATAGAGCGCACACGGCATCATCATCATGAACAACAACATGATCTCCTCCTCCTCTGTCTCCTCCTCGTCGCTAAAATCGATGATCAACACCACCCCGCGCTTTTGTTGCTCGCGCGTTGTTGTCGTTGCCGCAAAGAAGGGTTGCGAAAAGATGTTTAATCCACGGACGAATTTGAATTCATCATCATCGTCGTCGTCTCTGATGAGAATCAGAAGGAGTGTCGTCGCGCTCGCGTCGTCGGAAACCAACACCGATCTGCTCTTATCCTGGAACGAAAACAACATCTCCTCGAACGAGGAATTAAACAACGCCGCAATCACCGAGCGACGAACGCGAACCGCCGAGGACTCGAGGAGGATGAAGATGAAAAAAGAGATCAAAACGTTCCGAGAGCGGTTGAAAAAAGCGAACAAAACGGAAACGGAACGCAGGAGGAAAGAAGACGCGATCGAACTCGAGATGCAAGAAGATGAGACGAAAAAACGTAACAAGGAAGACGCGAGACGCGAAGCCGCGGATCGAGCGTTGGCGGGTGTGTTTGAAAAGGAGAGGAAACGCTTGGAAAAAATCGAGCGCGAGCAGCGCGAGGAGGAGGAGGAGATGTTGGGTTTTTTGAGAGAGAGGATCGAACGGTTGGAGAAGAACGACGAGGATATCGCGGCGTACGCGAAGGATGCGTTGGTGGTGGCGAGGCAAGCGGTGAAGGATTTGGAGAGCGAGTTGGAGACGCAGAAATCGGCAGTAATGAAGAGGAGGAAGCAATGCGCCAAGGAGGCGAGGAAACGCGTGAAAGAGATGCAACGAAATCGCGAGGCGGAAGAGAATCGCGTCAATAAAGCGTTGAAAGGAGGAAAAGGTGCTAACGACGAGGATAACCAGGAGTTGGAGAAGAAACGGTTCGAGTACAAGTTGAGAATGGATACGGAGCAGCACGAAAAGATGTTGATGGACGAGGCGCGATTGCAGTTGATCGAAGACGCGGACATTAAACGCGTCGAGGTTACTCTAAACGAAGCGTTAGTCGCGGTGGAGAAAGTCAAAGACGAGGAAGGCGAAAGAAGAGACTTTGTTCAGAAAGAATTATCGGTCTTTTTGGATGAGTTTGCGATTAAAGATTACGAGGTGCAATCGAGACGAGAGAACTTTGACGCCACGTTATCGAGTGAGTGCGAAGCGGTGTCGATTATCGCGAAGAAAGAGGAAGTGCAAATACGCACAGAGGAAGAAGCGAGGCGCGTAGAATTCACGAAGTCGCTGAGAAGCCAACGGAAGAACGAGGAGGAACGAAGAGTGAAGTGGGACCGAGACCATTTCGCGGACGTGCAAAAGTTGGAAGAGATGAAATCGAACGAAGCGAGCACGAGACGAAGTGAAAACACTCGAAGATCAGCGTTTGCGACATCGTTCGCGCAGAAAGATGCAAATGCGGCGGCTATATTTCTCGCGTTATATTTAGAGTCCTTAGAGAAGAGCGATTTGAGCAGAGAGGAGGATATGGCGGACGTGATGGAGGCGGACGGGGCGTTGTACGTCGCGGCGGAAAACCTTCGCAAGAGACGCGAGAGCGAAGAGTACAAGAGAGACTTTGAAACGCGCAAAGCGGTAGAAAAGAGCGAATATTTTGCGGAGTTGGAGAGAGTGAAGAAAGTACAGGAGGTCAAGGCGGTGGAGGCGAGAGAAAAAGCGAAGGAACGTGAAAAACTTCGCGATGAACGCATCGCGGCGGCGAAAGCGCAGAGAGCACAATTTCTCGAGATGAGCAAAAAGAGAGCGGAGGAGCAGAAAGAGAAAATGCGCGTCTTGTCCGAGTTGAGAGAAAAACGACGAGCGGAAGCCGAGGAAAAACGTTTGAAAGAATTGGAGGACGAACGCGTGCGAATGGAGAAGAGAATGCAAGAAGAACGAGAGGCGGTGAACGGCAAGAAAGAAGCCGCCGCCGCTGCCGCTGCCGCTGCTACCGCTCCCAAACCAATCGCGACGACAACTGCTTCCGCGGCCGTTACTTCGAAGAAAGAGGAAACGGCGGTGAATAAATCTACGAGTGGTTTCGTCGCGGCGAATCCCTCGGCTCCTATTCGCGCCTCTGGATCCATCGCCAAGATGAAAACGGATGCTCTTTGGAACGAAAACTATAAAAAGTTTCTCAAGTTTGTCGATCAATCGTCATCATCATCATCATCATCATCATCATCGACGATGACTATACCGAAACAAGAAGAAGAAGTCGAACGACCGAAGAAGAAAGAAGAAAAAGTAGTAGCAGAAAAGAAACCGGTCGTGGCCGCCGCCGCCGCCGCGAAAGAGGTACCGCAATCCATCCTCGATTCTCGAGATGCGGTTGCAATCGCACAACATCTCGTCGACAGCAAATACGATGCAAAAACAGTCGCCAACGCGGTTTCCACTTTATACACCAACGGTGGTCGCCGCGGTCCGGACCTCGCGGAGGAGATCTTCATGACTTTGCCTAAATCCATCTCCGGCGCCGCTCTAGTCAACATCCAAGACAACGCCGTCGCGTGCAAACTTCTCGAAAATTGCGAGCCGGGACGACAAACGGTCGAATTGAGCGAGCCGTCCACTTCTGAGCCTTCTTCAGAACCGAGGAAACAGTTCTTCCTCGCGTACTCTTCGCGAAAAGCTATGTACGCCGGCGTCGAAATCCTCGAAGTCGCCACTTCCGTGAACGAATCTCGCGCGGTGGAAATCTACAGCAACATCTCTCGCGTTCCGCGCGCCTCCATCGTCAAAAGAGCCGTCTTGCAGCAAGGCTCCCGTCCAGGCACGGAATCCAAAAACCCGGAGTCTAAACCACCATCCAAAATTATCTGGATCGCGAAACTCTTGGCCAAAATATCCCCGCCGTCCACCGCCGTGCAAACCTTGGAAACCTTTCGAGGAGGTAAAAGAAAGGGTGACGAGAAGATGAACGCGTACGTCAAAGACATCGTTCAAATCATACGCAAGAACGAAGGCGGCGACATCGAAGGCGCGCAGGCGTTCGCGAAGATTTTAGAGAGTCGGCTGTTGTTATGATTTTCGCGTTTTGATTCGAAATGTATTTATTATGCACTACTACTGCGCTTATTTATTACTACGTGTTGTCCGTACATCTTCTCTCCGTTGTTCGACTCTCTTCGCGCTCCTCGCCTGCTTCGCTCCTTGTCTCGTTTGGTTCCCTTTTCTCTCCATTCCAAACGTTCCTCTCATAATTTTCGCGCTTGCTTTTCTTTTTCGATCATCGCGTGTGTGTCTCTCTCTCTCTCTCCTTTGTTACCACCGGTAGTGTCACATGGGCGGCGTGGATTTCCGCAAGCGCATTCTGTCCGTCTTGCGCACCACGAAGAGAGAGAAGAAGAAACGAAAGAAAGAATCAGATTTGCCGTCGAAGCCGTCGCCGTTAAAACGCGAAGCAAAAGGAGAAGAAGAAGAAGAACGACGACGACGAGTCGTACGAGCACGACGAGAACAAGAACAGCGAGAACAACAACAACCGAGTCACTTCGTCCAGTACGCGTCGCCGAAAACGCTTCAACCGAGCGCGTTCCCGCGTTTGAAGTCGTCGTCGTTTAAAGAAGACAAAGACGAAGAAGAAGAGGAAGAGGAGAAGAACGAATACGTTCAAAAACCAGTCCTGAGCGAATCGCAACTCCGGAACATATATTCGTCGAACGAGAACACAAACGACGGTTCTTATTTTAAAGGACATTTAAAGGAGGAGGACGCGTTGAACGATATCTTGACGACACCGATCGTAGGGAGGAAAGTGTTCGTGGCGGAAGAGGAGAAGAAGCGGCGACGAGCGCTGAGCGATAAGAGTAAGGCTTCGCGGTATTACGGTTCATCCGGGAAGTATTCTTCTTACTCTTCGAGAGGAGGAGAAGAAGAGTTCAGATTTCGTAGCAACGAGGAGAATTCGTTCGATACGTTTGCGAGAGCGGCGAAAGCGAGTCGAGCTGCGTACGCGACGTCGAGTAGTCCCGGGTTTGGGAAGCCGGCGTTGACGTTTGATCGAGAGGAGAGGTTGTTTGAAAAGCAAAGATCGATCTCTTCGAGGCACACGCCGTTGGATTTAGTGAAGCAAGCGTCGGCGACGAGAGAAGAGTTGAGGGAGATTGAACGAAGAAGACGAGTAGAGAAGGAGGAAGGAAATCGTGGCGGCGTGATCGATTTGACCGGAGAGGCGGGAGACGCCGAAGAAGAAGAAGAAGAAGAAGAAGTACCTGCGGAGGTGATTGATCTGACGAGCGACAATCCTCCTTCGTCTTCTCATCGGAACGAGAACATCGCGGCGACTCATTTTACTCCAGCGGCTCCAGACTTTGGAGATTTACGAAGAACAAAAAGTGCGACGCCGAAAATGGGTGTCGGGGCGAGCTCTGGTCGCAGTAGCGGTGGTATCAAGGATGAAATCAACAAAGCGCACAGCGCCGACGTAGGCTTGAAAAGGTTCAGCAGACGAAAAAAACACATAGATCTTATCGGACGCACGGCGCGAGAGCTCGTCGAGAGCGCTCCAGAAGGCGAACAGTTGAGTCAATACAAAGCGCAAGTCGCAAAATTTGCCTCGGAGGCGTACGAAAACGACGACGACGACGAAAAGAACGAAAAGAACGAGAACGAAACGCAACGAAACTTAGTAGAGGAATTAGATGAAAAGGATGATACCGGTAAAACGATGGTAACGACGCCGAAAACAACTACGACCGTAACGAAAATGGGCGGCACGCACACCAAGTTTAACATCTCGCCGTTATCACCGACGGAGTTGAAATTAGAAGCTTCCGCGCGAGCGGCGAAACGCGCGACGACGACTTTCGCGGCGGCGGCGGCAGAAGAGGAAAAAGATCCTCTGCGCGCGCAGTTAGAAGCGCTTCGCTTGGAACAGAAGAAGAAAGAAGAGTTACGCGTGAAAGCGACCGAGGATCGAGTAAAAGCGGAAGAAGAGGCGGCAAAAGAAGCGATCGTGGAGAAAAAGAAAGCGAAAGAGGTGGACGTTTTCGACCAACTTCCTACGCCGGAAGAGGATGAAAGAATCGACAACGCGTACGACTCTGGGGAACTGGTCAACCACGCTTACGCGCGCTTACCCGGGCAAGGCGTCATGCCGTTAAAAGGTAAAGATATTCACACCTTGGCGCCTGTCACGTGGTTGAACGACGAGTGCGTTAATTTTACGCTCGGTATCCTCGGTCGTCGCGAACGAGAACGGTGTGGACCAAAAGGTCATCCTCGATGCCATTTCTTTAACACGTTTTTCTTGAACAAACTGTTCCAAGACGACGGCGAGTACGATTACAACAAAGTTCGTCGATGGTCGACGGAAAAAAAGTTGGGCTATTTGCCAATCAAATGCGAAAAAGTTATCGTACCGGTTCACCAAGGTGTTCACTGGGTCTTAGCTGTGGTTGATTTGAAGCGCAAAGTTGTTTCCTATTACGATTCATTACTGGGGAAGGACCGAGAGGTTGTTCGAAACCTCATCAAATGGGTCGTCGACGAAGCGAAGAACAAGTTGAATGAAAATTGGGATATCGGCGAATGGAGAGAAGAGTACCCGTCCGAAATCCCCCGGCAAATGAACGGGAGCGACTGTGGCATGTTCATGCTCAATTACGCTCGTAACATTGCCAGTTTCACGGACGAAGATTTGAAGAACAACGCGTTTACGTTCCACCAAAGAGACATGGTCAATCTCAGACGACGACTTGTTTTGGAAATCTTAAAGATAGGTCTGGAAATGCCCGCGGACGATTAAGTAGTAGAAAAGGCAAAGAAGAAGAAGAACAAGAAGAAGCACGCGACGACAAGAACGCAGAACGAAGAAGACGCGAACATTCTGTCGTCGTCAATCACACGCGCACATTATAAGCAGCAATACATAATAAATGCAATTTTCAAAACAAAACAAAAGCAACGCAAAAATTCAAACTCATAAAACTACGACTTCTTCGCGTCGTCGTCATCATCGAGACCTCTAAAACCACTCGTCTTCTTCTTTTTGCTGCTAAACATTTTTTTAAAACTCCGTCCTTTCTTTACGTCTTTCATCCGCTTCGGCGCCGACGGTTCCTCGCTCGTCCCTCTTTCGTCGTCGTCGCCGGTTTCCTTTCCAGTCTCACCCTTTTTATCACCACCACCACCACTAAAATCAAACCCACTCGTGGCCCTTTCGCAGTTCGCGCATTGCCGGTCGAAGCTCTCCCGATGGTACACGTACGCGTACGTCATCGCCCCAGCTTTGGCGCACAGGATTGCTCCGACCACGATCGATGCTTCCACGAACATAACGTTACTCAATGTATATGAGAACAAGCAATTAAGGTGGTTTAAAGCCACAAGGTCCCCCCAAAATCAAATCACAATTCAACAATGCACCTTATAATAAAACAAGGAGAAAAGAAGGAGCAGGGAGGAATGAGCCAAAAGAGAAGCGTTCTCGTCCGTTTCTCTCTTTTTCTCTCTCTTTTTGCCGCTTTTTGCGGCAGACCGCAGCGGCACACCGAAAGGTCTCTGATTTGAAGATGATTTGAACGAAGTGTGCGAGAGGGTGTTGCGCGCATGCCCAGGGTTTAAGACCCTAAACAGTTGGTCTCTTCATTCTTGACTCAAAATTGGTTCAATTTCGATACAAAAAGGAACGTTTTACGACACACACATATACACACACACACACATATATTTACACCCGTAAGTGCGCGTCTGCGTGCGTCTCTCGTCGTTACACGTACTATTAAAGAGAGAGAGAGAAAGAGAGACGCTGTGTGCTGTGAAATCACGACGTAAACGACGAGGAAATTATGATGATGATGGAGCGGTTTTCGTGGTCTCGTTCCTTCCCATCGTCGTCATCTTCGACTCCTCCTCCTTCTCTCTCTCGAAAGAGTGGCGATAAAGAGCGTCGGAGGAGGAGTCGCTTTTTTTGTTCTCCCTCTGGTTCTTCTTCTTTGTGTTCTTCTTCTTTTCATCCAGAGAAGAATAGGAAGAAGATTGATGATGATGATGACGATGATCATCAAAGCGCTTTACTAAAGGCTTCGGATGTTTTTGGAACATCGACGACTTTGCAACGAAGAAGAGGCGCGAGAGCAAAAGTCCGAGCAATAACGAAGGAAGAGGATTCGGAAAAAAACGACGACGACGCGTTGTCGGACGATCAGCCGAGATGGTCGGGAGAACCGTCGAGGGCGGATGCGAACGCGACGGAAATAGAAACGACTGCGACGCCGGCGATACAACCCCCTGCGACGACTTCTGGGTACACTCGTAAATGGAAGAAACGAGATTTATCGTGGGCTCGAGACGCGATTCCTTTTTACGTGATGCTCCCTTTGGACGTCGTCTCGAGAGACGGCGTTCTGGAGAACAAGGAAGTTTTAGAAGTCGCGTTGGACGCGTTGGCGAGAGTAGGCGTAGATGGCGTCATGGTGGACGTTTGGTGGGGCATAGTCGAAAGGAAACGCCCGAGGAATTACGATTGGACCCCGTACTACGAACTGTTCCAAATATGCGAAAAGTTAGGTTTGAAAGTCCAAGCGGTGATGAGTTTCCACGCGTGCGGCGCAAACGTCGGCGACGTGTACGAGATCAAGTTACCGGATTGGGTCTTAGAGTCTGGGATTCAAGATCCAGATTTGTTCTTCACGGACCAGTACGGGTACAGAAATCCCGAGTGTATTTCGTTGTGGGCGGACGATGCGAGAACAGTCGCAGGAAGGACGCCGAGAGAGTGTTATCGAGATTTCATGGTGTCGTTTAGAGATACGTTTGAAAATTTATTGCAATCGACCATCTCGGAGATTGCGGTTGGATGTGGACCGTGTGGAGAGTTGCGATACCCGTCGTATCCAGAAAATAAACGTTCACCGAACAGTTCCCAGTGGCGTTTCCCGGGGATTGGCGAATTTCAGTGTTACGATCAACGAGCGTTGGGCGCGTTGGCGAGGCACGCCGCCGAGGTTGGACGCATCGAATGGGGCGGATCTGGTCCGCACGATTGCGGCGGATACAACAACTTACCGCAAGAAACTGGTTTCTTTCGGGCCGATCGAGGGAGTTGGGACAGCGAATACGGTCAATTCTTTCTCGATTGGTACGCGAAAGAGCTCGTTAAACACGGCGACAAGACGCTACAAACTACGCGAGAAGTGTTCGATTACGAGAAAACTGGCGTTGACGTAGCCATCAAATGCGCTGGCGTGCATTGGTGGTACAACTCCCGTTCGCACGCGGCTGAGTTAACTGCCGGGTATTTCAACACTCGATCGGGCGATTTTGTCCCCGAACGCGACGGGTACGAACCGATCGTAAAGATTTGCGCCAAATACAACGCGCGTTTGAATTTTACGTGCGTAGAGATGGTGGACGGCGATCACCCGTGGTTTTCAAGGTGCGGGCCGGAAGGTTTACTCAGGCAAATTCGAACCGCAGCGGCAAAGTATAACGTGCGAGTGGCGGGCGAGAACGCCTTGTGTCGTTTCGATCGGTCCGCGTACGAACGCGTTATTAAAAATGCGCGAGGGGAAGGCGACGACGTGGAGTTATGGAAGACGGGCGAAAAGTTACCACCGATGGCGTGTTTTACGTTTCTTCGAATGTCCAGAGAATTGTTCGAGCTGTATAACTTTAACAGCTTTAAGGAGTTTGTGAAGCGCATGAAAGCGGCGACGGTGAGAGACAATCTGAGATTGTCGAGATCATCCTCGTCCTCTTCTTCTTCTTCTTCTTCTTCCTCGTCTGCGGGGACCATCGGACGACCTGGCGGTGCCGCCGGTGGCGAACGAGACAGTTCAAGTTTCTTCACGACGAACTCGACCAACGATAACGGATCGCTATCCTCCTCCCCACCGATGTATAACCCCAACGAGAACTTCTCAACCAACAATACCGCTTCCTCTGGAGGAACGGATGTATCAACAACAAATAGCAGCAGCAACGGCGCGGCGACCGGCGGCACACCCGTTGCCGCCACTGGCAACGCGTACATAGATAATTATAACAACATTAGTCAAGACAATAGCAGTAATAAAAGCTCCGATAGCATGGACAGCATTGACGAGAACGATTACGAATTAGAAGATGGATTTGCGGATCGCGGCGAGGCGCCTCCTCTGCAAGAGCAAGTGCAAAGTATCGTTCAGCTAATGAACGAGTTGTGATAAAATTGTAACAAACAAACGACTATAAAATCATACACTTTAAGATGTATACACGTACTTACAGTAGTAAGCGTAATTCTACCACTGTATTAATTAAAATCATGTGCCACTGTAGCACATTTGTATTTATTTATTATATAAACTGCAAGCTAAATTCACTCGTGGTGGTTTCGTTCGGGTTCGAATTTTAAGTAGAAAAACAAAATCGAACAAACGCACGGCTTTCTGTCTCTTTTAATCTTACTTTCTCTCTCTCCTTTCTCTCATTCTTTTCTTTCCAAAATCTCTCTTCTCGATTACTTGTTCATATACATCCCGACTAAAAACGATATCAACGCCACGATCAAAACCATAAGAAACGAAAACCCGTTCGCGCCCGGCTTCATCGATTTCGACAACTCCGTTTGCAACTGTCTATTTCGCTTCTGCATCGCTTGCATCTGCGCCTCCAAACTCGCCACTTTATCCCCGTTCGGTCTCGAACTGACGCTCTTCCCACCTCCTTTCTCAACGCTCGCCGCGCTCGGCGTCTGCTTCGTCGAAAAATACCTATTCAAACTCGGCCCGCTTCCGTCCGTCTCTTTATCTTCCGGCACGCTCGCCGGCAACCCGCCGGCTTCGGTAAACACAACCTTCAACTTCGTCTCTTGAATCTTCTTCCCGTCTTTCGTGAACAAAGCCGGCACGTCGTCTCCCTCGCCTTTCTCCGCGACTGTATTTTGCACCAAAAACTTATCTCGACAGTTTTCCAAATCCGCCGGCACTTCCCTTTGCGCTTGCATGATCACCGTCACCACCGTCGTCGCGCCCGCGGGGACGATGCCGGTGTTCGGTTTCACGCAGTACTTCTTCGGGGCGGTCGTTTTCACTTTAAACGCTTGGTCGTGAGAGGTCGGGTTGTGCACCGTTAAGTCCGTCGCGATTTGTTTCTTCAGTTCAACTGTTGTATAATATTCGTATAAAAAATGTCAGTCGAGCTGCTTTTTCGTGTCTCGTTTGACCAAAGAAAGAACAAAAGTTTCCGTTGAACGAACCCACTACTAGAGGGGAGAAAAAAAAGACTCAAATTTCTCTCTCTTTAACTCTCTTTCACTCTCTCTTTCGAGAAAGACGAAGAAAAGAAGGGCACGAACAGAGATGGCGTCGTCCCCGTCGCGCGCTCGCGCATCTCTTTCACTCTTTCTTTCGTTTTCGACATCGAGAGAGAGAGAACTCTGCGACGAGATGAGAGGAAAAAAACGAATAAAATTTCCCCCCCCGAAGGAACAAGGGAAAAGAAGAAATCTCTCTCGGTCATCCTAAGAAGAAGAAGAAGAAGAAGAAGAAGAAGAAAAGAACACGCGAATAACACTCACACTTAAACGGAAGCTGTTCGGTCGGGGTGATGACTAAGCCTTTCTCGGAGGACATGTCGTGCTCTCTCTTTGTGTCGTTCTCTCTCTCTCTCTCTCTCTGTTTGTGAATATGGAAATGTGCGCTCTCGTGTGCTTTCCCTCAATAGAAGGCTTCTTCTTTCCTTTACAAAAAACGCGCGCTCTCACGAACAGAGCAACGAGAACAACGAAAGCAGAAGACACCTCTTCTCTTCAGGTCGTCGTCGTTTACTGCGGTTACGATGCCGTTTCGAAAGGGAGTGTCTACTGCGCGTGTAAAAGCAAACAAAAGGATGGGTTTGAGTGTGAAGCGTTTTTCCCTTGAAACTTTTTCTTCTTTTTGCTTCCTTTTTTTCTCAGTATTAATTGGGCGGTTTTTTTGAGGGTCTCTTAGTGGTGTACTGCTGCGCGCGGTGATTCTTAGTACGTGTTGTTACGTTTTAAACGCGTGGGTTTGCGCTTTTCTTCGGCGTTACAAAGTTACAAAAAGTTTTGTGCTTCTCTCTCTCTCTCTCACTCTCACTCTTTTTATTACTCGGTAGGCCCTCTTCTCGCTCCAACACTTTTTTTCTCTCGTATTTATTTCTTCGTTTTTTATGTATCGCTTTTGCGGGGTGTGCTTTTTTATCGTCTTCTTTTCGTCTCTTGATGATTTTTTACGCCAACCACGTTCTCGGGTTCATGAACGCATCTAACGCGTCCGCTTCTCTACTCCCTTCCTTCGGGTGCATGTCGTATTGCCATCTCGCGGTGAGCGGCAAAGACATCAAAATGGACTCGATTCTGCCGCCGGTTTTCAAGCCAAAGGTGGTCCCGCGGTCGTACACCAAGTTGAACTCGACGTATCGGCCTCTTCTCATTTGCTGCCACTCTTTTTCTTCTTGCGTGAACGAATCATCTTTGTGTTTGTCGACCAACGGGATGTACGCCGGGACGACGGCTTGCGCCATGTCCGTGGCAAACGCCAACAACTCCTCCTTCGGTCGGTCGTTCATGTCGTCGAAAAAGACGCCACCAACGCCTCTGCGTTCGCCTCTGTGCTTGATCATGAAGTAATCGTCCGCCCATTGCTTGAATCTCGGGTAATATTCCGGATCGTGCTTATCGCACGCGCCTTTCAACGTCCCGTGAAAGTGCGCGACGTCTTCGTGAAAAATGTAACTCGGCGTCAAATCCGTGCCGCCGCCAAACCACCAAGCTCTCGGCGCCCCCGGGTCGTCTCTCGGCGAATCAGTTTCAAAGTAACGATAGTTAAAGTGCACGGTCGGTGCCATCGGGTTGATTGGGTGCATCACCGAGGAAATCCCGGCTGCAAAAAACGGAATCGTCTCCGTCCCGGCGCCTTGCCCTCCCGTCGCCGCTCTGTACGCCTCCGGCGGCATTTGCCCGTACACCACGGACACGTTAATCCCGGCTTTTTCAAAAACCTTGCCGCCTTGCAACACTCGAGAGATGCCTCCCCCCCCGCCCGGTCTTTCCCACGCGTCCTCGTGAAACTTCCCCCCGTCTAATTCCTCCACCGCTTTGCAAATATCGTTCTGCGCCTGTCGAACCATCTTCTCGAATTTCGCGCGCATTTCGTTCGCGTCGCCTTCCCCGCCCGGTCGCAAAAGCGTCAACGGGGCTTCGTCCAGAGCGACTTCCTCCTCAATCATCGCCGCTTTTATCATTGTGCTACTTTTTTTCACCTTGTTGTTGCGAGAACTTCTTACACTCAAACACGATGATGATGATGGTGCTCCTCTTCGTGACGATCTCCCCAACACATTATTCATCTTATTCGTAGTAAACGACGACGCGTGCATCGTGTTCGCGGCCATCATCATCATCATCATCTTAATATAAAAACGTAACGCTTCTCGGTACTTCTACGCTAATTAATAATAATAAAGCAATGTCAAAAAGCTCTCAGCGACAGTCCGAAGCGCTTTATATATCTATAATATCTGAGGAGCGATTTTATCCTTCCCCGAAACAAGATCTCTTATTTAGGGTTTTAGAGTTTAGGGTTCGATCCTCTCGGGGTTTTAATTGGATTTGCAACGATATCACACACATAACAACACGAAGAAGAAGAAGAAGAAGAAGAAGAAGAAGAACAACAACGACGAAAGCATAAATCTCTCTCGCGAGAGGAGGAGATAACACGTAACACCATGATCGTCTGGCAGTAATAGTTTTTGCAAAGGTAAAAAAAGAAGTAAGATTGTTGTTCTGTCGTCGTTGTTTGTTCGAGAGCGTTTATTTGGGGAGAAATGAAAGAAGCCCCAACATCATCATCATCATCATCATCGGAAGAGGAGGAGAACGAGAACACGCTTTCAAAGTCGGAAAACAACGAAAACGACGAGGACGACGAGAGCGCGCTTTTGTCTCGAGGGCATCTCTTCGACGCGTTCAAGTTTACGAGCGTTTCGAAAAACCCTCTGGTAAAAATATCCATGCGCGTGTTCGAGAAGTTCCTTCCAGATTTGTTTGTTAAGAGAAGAAGAAGAACGAAAGAAGCGAATGCGAAGACGAACTTCGCTCGAAAAGTAAAACAATGGGTATCTCAAATCGAGTCGAGTTACCAAGACTCGATCGACTATCACAACAGAGCGCACGCGACGGACGTCACGCAAAGTATAGGGTACATGTTAGGGAACGGTTTGCGAGAAGAGTTGGACGACGTGGAAGTGTTCGCGTTGATATGCACCGCGGTGGCGCACGACTGCGGACATCCGGGGAAGTCGAATCTGTTTTTAGTCGAGACGAAGAGCGAGAAGGCGAAGAGATGGAACAACGCAGCGGTGAACGAGAATGGGCACGTGGAATTCGCGATCGAGGCGTTTGAGAAGTGCGAGGTGTTTCGTAACGACGACGACGACGTTAGGAGTAGTAATAGAAGAAGCGACGAGAAGAATAGGAGCGAAGAAATGAAGGAAACCGTGTACGAGATTTTGAAGACGGCGATATTGTATACCGATATGAACAAACACGAGACGTTAATAGAGGATTTTCGAGAGGCGCTGGAGAGAAATAGAGGTAAAAAAGCAATCAAAGAGTGGGCGAAGAAAGAGGACGTGCACGTAGCCTTGGGGTACGTTTTGCACTGCGCGGACGTGTTGAACGGATGCCGGCCTTGGCCGGTCGCCAAGAAATGGGCCGAGTTGATCACGGAAGAGTTTTGTAAACAAGGCGACGTGGAGAAGTCGTTGGGATTCGAAAAATTAACCGGTGCGCACGTGGACAGGGCTTTACGAACGGATATCACGTCTTCGAGGCAGGCGATTAAGTTTGCCGAGGAAACCGTGAAGCCTTTGTACGGACTGTTGAAGGAAATCGTGCCCAACGCCGTTGAGCCTTTATTGACGCAGCTGGAACTGAATGTAGAAAAACATCGCGCTTTGATTCAAGAGAGTCAAAGATAGTAGTATATACCTAACTAAGTGCAAAATTATAACATTATAACAACCGATTCATGTATCCAAACTTCTTCTCAACTACTTTTAAGTAGTAGTAGTAGTATTCTTCGCGGGATGGTTTCTAATTTTTCTCACGCGAGTTTGGTTCGGGTCAAAGCCGCCTTCTTTCGCACCAAACACGCTCCATTCGGGAGTTTTACATATGTAATCCTTCGCTTCGAAAGGCTCGCCTTTGGCGACCAGGTCTTGGAATTTTTCGTAATCAATCCAAGTGTGCCATTCTCCGTCGATTTTATAATCTTTCGTTCTCGCGAGCAAGACGCAACACGAGTGACTGTGTTCGCAAGCGAGCTCGTACGAGGAAGCACCTTTTTCTTCCTGCTCTATATTTGTCAATCGACAAATTTCTTGGGAGAATTTCACCACGTCCTCGTGATACGGAACGTTCTTCATCGTCAACGCGCTCGCGCTCTTATCGCTCGAGCCGCAATACGTTACGCCTTTAATCTCTATGAAATCCGGTTCGCCGAGTTTCACCAGTTTCGCGTATTCTTCGGCTTCGGCTAAGTTCCAACCGGCGACTAAAGTTAATCTGTACACCGTTCTTTGCGGTTTTGTTTTTAGGCTACTCAAAGAACCTACGAATCTATCCCAATAATCGCTATGTAACGGACGATCGATCGCCTTCAACGTCTCCGGCGTCGCCGCGTCTACGGAGACGTACAGCTGCGTGATTGGCGGTAAATCTTCGATGGCTTTCGGAAACTGCGCGTTGGTGACTAAAAATGTCGATATGCGCTTCTCGTGGAGTAACGAAACGAATTTGCCGATTTCCGGGTACATTATTGGTTCCCCGACGAGCGACAACGCGCAGTGTCTCGGATCCATGCCTTCTTGCAACTTGGCCTCGGTGACGCCAGGCACGCCGCGCATTTCGTTGATCATTTTGCGATGCTGCCCTAACGCATCGTTCACGATATCTTCTGCGGGATTCATCTCCCATTTCCATTCCTTTCCGACTGGATTCGTGTGATGTCGCCAACAAAACACGCATTTATTTGCGCACGCCAACGACGGCGTAGTTTCCATGCACCGGTGCGATTCGATCCCATAAAACGCGTGCTTATAACACCCGCCTCGACCTCTCAACATTGCTTTCGTCCATCTGCACAACTTCACACCCGAGTGCGTCCCGAGAATCTTGTACCCTTGCTTTGTCAACGCTTTGCGAAGCTTCGGAGTGACCATTTCCGGTTTCGGCGCGTTTGGATCGCGCGCGCTTCCATCGCCCCCGACATCTTCCACGTCCATATCGTCCTCGGATCCAGAAAAGTAACTTTCCGTGTCCGATCGATCCACTTCATCCTCCTCCTCCTCATTGTCGTCGTCGTTTTCTACTTCATCTTCTTCTTTTACATTCTCTTCATCAGCTTCCTTCTTCTTTTTCTGTCTCCTCTTCTCCGCCGTCGTCGGCGGAAACACTCTCCCTTTCAACTTCTCCGTCCACTTCTCAAACTGCGTTTTCATCTCCACCTCGCTGCTTTCGTCCCCGTCGAATTTCCTCAAAATTCTTTCCGCGCCCATCCTCGCGAAGTGTTTATCGATCATTCTCGCCGCTCGATTAAAGTTCTCCTCGTATTGCGAATCGCCCACGCCAAAGACGCAAAA
>JACLAB010004553.1_pt1 | contig 20842 bp, 18 predicted proteins | sample 8027921 | NCBI WGS metagenome assembly JACLAB01 (sample SAMN15725117, study PRJNA655200) | protist metagenome | isolation source: fluorescence activated cell sorting (FACS) single amplified genomes of... | place: USA: West Boothbay Harbor, Gulf of Maine | collected 2000-07-19
AAATTGAGCGTCGAGACGAGCGCTTTGGTAACGATGACGAACGAGCGCGATCGCGCGTTGAAGCAAGTTCAAAGCATGAAAAGCGTGAATGAGACGTTACAAAAACAGCTCGCCGAGTATGCAAAACGCGTACCGGAGCTTGAAGAGGCGAAGAAGGAGTGTCAACGCGAGGCAGATGCTGTGGCGGAGAGTCTCGCAGGCGCTCGCGCCGACGTAGAACGCGCGGAAAAAGCACTCAAGGATGCCGAGACGCGAGTGGAACGTTTAGAGACCGAAAGTCAAGCGACGACGCGTGAGCGCGATGCGCTGCACGCCGAGTTGGCCGAGATGAAGCGCGCAAATGAGAACACAAAGCAAGTGCAATCCGACGTCGAGGTAGCAAAGCAGCGCATGAGCGAAGGTGCACTGAAAAAGTCTCTCGCGAATGCGGAATCAAAGGCAAACATTGCAAATGGTTTAGTGAAGACGCTCAAGAACCAACTCGAGGCAAAAGAGTCGGAACTCGGAACGCTTGTGGAGGCTCGAGACGTGCTCCGCGAAGAATCACGTCGGCTCAAAGAAGAGGTAGCATCATTGACTGGCGCCGTCGCCGAGCGTAACAGTGCCATGAGTGAATTGGCAGACCTTCGTTCGGAACTCGCAGATGCGAAACGCACGTTAGAGACGTCTTCGTTCGCGCACTCGTCGTTGTCAGATGTCGAGCAAGCGCGCGACAAGGCGGAGAGCGAATTGCTCACCATGGCCCAGCGCGTGGCGACATTAGAACAGCAAGCTTTAGAAGCGCAGCGTGCTGAAGACGGCGCGCTCGAAGAGCTTGAACACAAGGTTGTGGCTTCTTCACAGATCGACCGCGAGGAAATCGAGCGCCTGAAGGTTCGCGTCGCCGAACTTGAAGTCATCAACGCCGAAGCCGAACGTTCGATGAGTAAGCTCAATGCTGACGTCGTCGCCGCACGTGCGGCGTTAGACAACGCAGAAGCGTCCGCTAAATTGCGTGAAAATTCAGAGGTAGAAATGAAGTCCCAAATGGAAGACGCCGAGATTCGCATCATGAATGCCAACGCGCTCGCGTCTGCGTCAAAGAATGCGCTCGAAGAGTACAAGCGTCACGCCGAAGACTCATCACGCGCCGAGAAATCCGCGCTCGTCGCCGAACGCGACGCCGCAAAACACGCTGCTGATGCCGCCGAGAAAGACCGAGACGCATGGAGTGCCAAGTGCGCCGAGGCTCGCGAGACGCTTGAATCATGGAGAGAAAAAGCGCGCAAACTGTTGGAAGCCAAGGATCGAGAGCTCGATGAAATTCGTGGCGGTGCGTCGCCCGTACGCAGCAAGCGTCAATTATTTAGCGACGACGAATGTGACGAGAATGAAGCCAACGTTGCGGTCGCGCGCACCAGTGAAAAACACGACGCGTCGTCATCGCTCCCAGAAGGCGCGCTGGACGCCGCGCTCGTCGTCTACCTCCGCAACGTCGTCAAGCAATTCCTGCTCACCCCATACGACGCCTACGACCGCGCCGATGCGCTCGTCCCAGTCATCACCACAATCCTCCGCTTTGCCCTGGAGGATGAATTTAGGATCAAGGCGCATCGCGCGTCTCAGAGACTTAAATCTCAACGCGCGTGGCCACTGTAACGCTGAAAAAGTGCACACGACAACGCACTCAAATGCAACGAAAACCTCACTCGTCCGCACGCGTCACCCGCGCCCGCCGAGCGATCGCGCGCCGAGAAACCACGACAACGCCTAGACATGCGCGTCACCTCGCCATCCACGAGCGCGCTCGCGCGCGTCGACGCGCGAGAGCCGACGAAAACGCCGCGCGCGTGCGCCCAGCCGGCGGCTGCGCCCGTTCGACGTTCGACGCCTTGTTCGCGGCGCTCGACGCGCGCGCGCGCCGTGCGCGATCGCGAAAACGCCGCATACGATGCGTTGTTCAAGTCGTTTGAATCCGCGGCCGATGCCGCCGCGCGCACGCGTAAGAGCGATCGCGAAAGGGACATTGTCGATGCGTTGGGGTTACGCGAGGCGTTTGAGGCGTCGACGTCTCGATCGAAAGCGATCGACTATAGCGCCACGCACGCGACATTTGGTGCGGAGATTGAACTAAACGCCGATGCGAGCGTGGTGTATGGGTACTGGACCACGCCGGCGGCGCTGGTGGAGATGTTTGATGCGTTGGAGGCGTGCGAGCCGAGCGTCGACGGCTCGCGAGCGACGTGCGTGTGGTCGTACGCGTACGGGGACATCGCGCGGAGATACGGACGCGATGCCATCGACGCTGTTGGTCGGTATACGAATGTCGTTAAGGTGACTGAGGTGGAGCAAGGGTCGGTGGTGACGTTTGAGGCGGTTGCGGGATTGCCGTTGGGCGCGACGGCGCGCGTGACGGCGGCTGGGAACGGGCGGTGCTCGCTCACCGTAGACGTCTACGTGCACATGCCCGTGGATGTGGTGCGCAGAGAAGGCACTGTAGCTGTTGGTTTGGACGTTCAAGATAAATTTCACATCGCTATGGAGGCGTTTAGGGCGAGAGTAGAGGCTGGGGACGCCGCGAGCGCGCTCGAAACGGCGCGCCTAAACGCCACCAAAGGCCTCGGGCTCGGCCAGCGCGCCGATTTTAACTTTACATCCAAGTGATCGTCGTACAAATACAATAACCAATAGCTTTTAAATTTGACCATGTTAATATCGTATCAAACTCTCATGACCATGCGTACCGTGAGCGATTTGAAATTTTTGGTCGAGCCGTCGCGCCGCGCAAGCAAACAACCACAATCAATCAATCGCCACAACGTCGCACGTTGACCGCACGCGCGGCGCGTAAAATTGTCAAAGCACGTGAGAGACACTTCGAACTCTTCGCGCGCGAGCGTATTTCGTCCGTGTCATCCATCGCGCGATCGTAAACATGGCTTCTTTCCAGAGTTACAGTGGCGCTGTGGTGCGCACGAATCGCACAGCTCCTCGCGCGCTTCCGCGCGCACGTGACGTTCGACGCGCGCGGTGCGCGGCACAATCGCCTGAGAACGATGCCATGCGCAAGTCTCAGGCGATGGATGCGATTAATTCGTGCGTCACGAAGAGCGATTTGGGTCTCGGGGAGAAGTACGAGGGCAAAGTTCGCGACACGTACGTCGAAGGCGAGTACATGATCGCGGTGACGACCGATCGACAGAGCGCGTTTGATAGACATTTGGCGTACATTCCATTCAAAGGTGCGGTGTTGAATCAAACATCGCAATGGTGGTTTAAGCAGACGGAGCACATTGTGCCAAACGCGGTGGTGGCGACGCCGGATCCAAACGTGACGGTTATGAAACGATGCGAGGTTTTCCCCATCGAGTTCGTCGTTCGTGGTTACCTCACCGGAAGTACGTCTACCTCGTTGTGGACGCACTACAACAAGGGCGGACGCAACTATTGCGGCAACGCGCTGGCGGATGGTATGGTGAAGAACCAAAAGTTGCCCAAGAACATCGTCACGCCGACGACCAAGGAAAAGGAACACGACAGGCCGATTTCTTTAGAAGATATCGTCACCGAAGGATGGATGAAACAGGCGGATTTGGACTATTGCGTGAAGAAGACGTTGGAGGTTTTTGAATACGCTCAAGGTGTCGCCGCACAGCGAGGCTTAATTTTGGTGGATACCAAGTACGAATTTGGCCGTGACGCCGACGGCACGATTCGCCTCATCGACGAAATCAACACTCCAGACAGCTCTAGATATTGGCTATCTAATAGCTACGCCGAACGTCATGCCGCAGGTAAAGAGCCGGACATGATTGATAAGGAATTTTTGCGTTTGTGGTTTGCCGAGCGATGCGACCCGTACAAGGACAAGGTGCTTCCCGAGGCGCCGGCGGACCTCGTCGCCGAATTGAGCTCGAGATACGTCAAGTTGTACGAAATGATCACCGGAGAAACGTTTGAAGTGCCGCCATCTGGAGTAGACGTGAACGAGCGCATGCGTAACGCCGTGAAAGGTGTCTTGTAATGTTACACAGTTACAGCTATGAGCTACGACAGCCACAATCGAGTCTCTATAGACAACGTTCGTAGCTCCTTCAACGCTTTATCTACCGCCACAGCGTCGCGTTTATAGTATGACTGATCCGTCAGATCTGCATCCGTGAGCACCGACATAACCTCAATCCAGTGCTCTTCGCGCGTGTCAGACACGCCGACATCGATGTTCGCTTCCCGCGCTCGAGCCCACATAAACCGCAACCACGCGCGGCGAAAGTGAAATTCGTGAATTTCCTCTGCGCTCATCGCGGTGGCGCTCGGTTTTTCCGACGTCGGCGACAGCGCCGTCATCGCGCGCGTGCGACGAATATCTGCTAAAGATATGATGATGCGCTCCTCGGTGCGATCGGCGATGATATGACGCATGGCTATTTCGACGCGCAACGCGTCGCGGAAATTCTTCGGCCACGATGGGTTTCGACTCGGTGGAAGCGAGGTCGTTGTCGGTGTCGCAATCTTCGTCGCTTCAGAATCATCCATGAAATCTTCTTCATCAGGCGCATGTTGTGACCCGATGAGCGATGTGTCCACAGCAAACGACAGCCGTGGTTTTTTGGCGTCGTCGATTATCGCGTCGTCGATTTTTCTCGCGATGGATGCGTGCGTATCTTCATCCGTCACATCGACGCCAAACGCCTCTGTCCAAAACCGCGCTTGTTCCTCGACGTGGACACTACTCTTGATGATCTTTAAATCCAAACTACGGTGTAAATATCTCGCACACCACCCTGCTTTAAGTGAAAACTCGCGCCTTTGCGCGTCGTTGAGCTCGTATTCGCTCGCCGCCATCTTCGCCGCGTGAATTTCCTCGCGTGCCTCTTGATCGCGGGATAACGCCTCATTATCGCGTTCATTCGCAGAATATATCGCCGCTTCAAGCTGTGATGCTAATAGCTCTCGCTGCACCTCAAACTCGTGCTCTCGACGACGTAAATGCGCCTCCATGCGGGACAACACGCGCGCTTCGCTCACGTTTTCATCCTTGAGCGCCCGAACGCGCTCCTGAAGCTCAATCACACTTTCTGCCGACGTCTTCGCCCGACGCTCGGCTTCTCTCAGAGACTCACGCAGACGCGACGTTTCCTCTGCGTGCGCACGCTCGAGCTCGCGCACGCGCGCATCGAAATCAATCGATTGCTGCGGCGGCGGTTTCGTCGGTTGTGTAACCGACGCGTCGACGTCTTGGTCGCTCTTCCCCGAGTTCGCCCTCACCACCGGCATCTGTGCGATACCCGCCTTACCACGCGACGGCACGCCCTCGCTTGCCGTGGTTACTCCTTTGCTCACCTTTGATGACGCGCTAGGAGACGCTACGGGGGTTGGTTTACGCGCGCTCACGCCAAAGTCCAACCGCTTCGCGCTCGCCTCGCGAGGCAAATGCGCGCCATCACTCGCGCCTTCCTCGGGCTTGTCGCGCACATTCAAACTGAGCGACTTCAGCGATACATCTTGCGACGTTCGAGCGTGCGCGTGCGCGACGGACCGCGCCGCCGGCGCCGGAGGCTCGTCATCAACTTTGAGCGCCAATCTGTTTGCGCGCAATCAACCACACGCACACATCACGCGTCAGTCGCGACGACACGCGCGGCGCGCGACAGCCAACGACACGACACAAACACTCAAGCACTCTCACGCGTCAATCGACCCTTACCTCGCCGCGATGGCTTTCACGCGACTCGACATCGCGCCACAGCGCGCACTGACGTCACTTTTGCCACGGCTCGAGCGCACATGAGCGCCCAAGCCATTCGCGCCTCGTCGTCGATTCGTTCATTTGCCGCGCGCGTTCGTCGCGAACACCCCACTCGCGTGTCTCGCGCGCACGCTCGCGCGCATTCCGTCGTCGTTCGCGCGTCTCGCGAAGAGGAGCTGCTCGAGAAGCTCATGGCTATGATTGGCGGAGGCGCGGGCGGCGCCGCCGAGCCTGGCATCATCGATGCGTCCAAAGCGCTGCCGGGGCGATCAGAGCCCATGCGTGTGCCCGAAAAGCACAACGTGTTGGGCACGCCCATGAAGGGGCCGTGGCCGGAGGGCATGGAGACGATCGTGTTCGCGACGGGGTGCTTTTGGGGCACGGAGAAGATGTTTTGGCGCATCCCGGGCGTGTACACCACCGCTGTGGGTTACATCGCCGGACATACGCCGAATCCGACGTATGAGGAAGTATGCTCGCAGCGCACGGGGCACACGGAGTGCGTGCAAGTGGTGTACGATCCCAAGGTTGTGTCGTTGGTGGATTTGTTGTCGATGCACTGGACGTGCCACGACCCGACGCAAGGCATGCGCCAAGGTAACGACCGTGGGACGCAGTATCGCAGTGGAATTTACTGCAACACGGATGAACAACTCGCCATTGTGAACTCGAGCAAGGAGGTGTACCAAAAGGCGCTCACGGCGCAAGGACGCGGCGAGATTACGTCTGAAATTTGCGGCCCGGGCAAGACGTTCTACTACGCCGAGGCGTACCACCAAAACTATTTGTCGCTTCAAGGCAGCCGACCGTATTGCTCGGCGCAGCCGACTGGCGTGCCCGTGCCAGCGGATTGGCTCGCGGCCAATGGTGCGAAATTTGGCCCAGGATTTTGGGTTCAATACGGACCGCGTCCGGGGTGCACTATTAACGTCCCGAACACGCCGATTTCCATTGAAGAGGCTACTTTGGCGCGTTAAATCCCGTACGGATTTCGACGACGACATTCATTTCGATTCTCATTACAATCTGCTCGCTTTTCTTATGTTATATACACACAACATTGCAACTGAACGCGCGCTAACGCCGCGCCTCGAGCTTCACTTTTCGGCGGACATGAACGCGCTCAAGAACTTCTTCCGCGGCGCCGCCGCCAACGCCGAACGCGCGCCGCTCAAGCACTCCGCCACGCACTACGTGCTTAAAAATCCCGTCGACGAACCGTTTCCGGCGCACATATCCACAGTGGTGTTCGCGACGGGGTGCTTTTGGGGCACGGAGAAGATGTTTTGGCGCATCCCGGGCGTGTACACCACCGCTGTGGGTTACATCGCCGGACACACGCCCAATCCCACCTATGAGGAAGTGTGCTCGGGGCGCACGGGGCACACAGAGTGCGTGCGCGTCGCGTACGACCCGTCCCGCGTGGCCTTTGCGGATTTATTACAAATGCACTGGACGTGCCACGACCCCACGCAAGGCAATCGCCAAGGCAACGACGTCGGCACGCAGTACCGTAGCGGCATTTACTGCACCACCGATGCGCAGTATGAAGAAGCGACGTCGAGCAAGGATGCGTATCAACAGGCGTTAACCGACGCGGGGTGGAAACGCTCGATTACGACTGAAATCAAAAAACCAGGCGAGGCGACGTTTTATTTCGCCGAGAACAGTCATCAGCAATACATTGCGAAAACGGGAAATTCGTATTGTAGCGCTCAACCGACAGGCGTGCGATTACCGCGCGCGTGGCTCGCGTCTCGAGGGGCGAAATTTGACGACGCGTTTTGGCTTCGGCACGGCCCCAAACCAGGGTGCACAATCAACGTCCCCGACGCGCCGATTGCGATGTAGACCCACCGCGACTCAATTCCCTGCCGCACGCTTCGGTCGGCGTCATTCTTTCTCCTAGATTTGTGTACTATATTGATTACATTACGTGCGCGTCTCGCGTCTCAACCAAACACCAGCTTGACGAAAATCACAATCGAGTTCAACACCACGAGCGGCATCCTCAGGTACGACACCGCGTTAATCACCCCGATAACTTGCCCTCGCAGCGACGACGCACTCACCGCGCCCTCGCGGATGGCGTACACGCTCAATCCGCGCGGATGCAAGAAGCGCGCTTCGTTGAGCACCGCCACGCCGTTCGCCGCGAGCAGCGCGCTTTGCGTGAGCGTCCACAGCGTCATCGCGATGCCACCGCGCGAAACGATGTACAAAGACGTTCCGCGACGGCGAACGCGCGACGAAGCCACGGACCGCGCGCGGCGTCGACGTCTGACGCGCGGGAGTGATGAATTCCGCCTCGAGAAATCCCGAAAAAGTGTGTCCAGACGTCACTTTCCGCACGCCGCTCGCGTTCGTAACCCATCGCAACCACCGCGTTCGCGCGTACAGGATCACCAACCGCATTAAAGATGTCTATCGCCGTGCCCACGGGGGCGGAAACCACCACGGCGCCAAAGGAATACAAGTCTGGGGCGATGAATGAGACAGCTGGCGATGGCAACCGCGATCGCAAGGTGGCGTTCATCACCGGCGTTACGGGGCAGGATGGGAGTTATTTGGTGGAGTTGTTGCTTTCTAAGGGTGCGTGTGTGTTGTGTTCGTCGTCGCGTGCGCGTGCGAAGGGCGTGTGGGCGAGGCGCGCGTCGGAAGTCCGGCGATTGTGCGGAACTTTGCGAGGAGGCGCGGGGCTGCTTTCCGGATTATAATGTTCGACTCATCGGTATCGCCGACGCGCGCGCGACGCACGCACGACGGGCGTGTTGCGATAGAATCGCGAATCAATGTATTCCCTCGCGATTGCACCCGGGTTCGTGCGTTTTGACGCGATATCGGGCGAGTATTGCATCGGAACGTAATCTCGCGCGCGTTCCCAGCCGGCGGTGGATAACGCCGAGACTGACGCTCGACGCGATTATTTCAATTTCGCCATTTATACAGGGTACATGGTGCACGGCATCAAGCGACGATCATCGTCGTACAATCACCCGCGTTTGGAGCACATCATGGAGCCTGGGTACCCGAACGGCGAGAACTTTTTCTTGCACTATGGCGACTTGACTGACTTGCACGCGCTCGTGGCGATTATTCGCGACGTTCGTCCGAACGAAGTCTACAACTTGGCGGCGCAATCGCACGTGCAAGTGTCGTTCCAAATGCCCATGTACACCGCTGAGGTCGATGGTGTGGGTACGTTGAACTTGCTCGAAGCCATTCGCTTGTCTGGTCAACAAAACACCGCGCGATTTTACCAAGCGTCCACGTCTGAGTTGTACGGCAAGGTGCAAGAAATTCCGCAAAGCGAGACCACGCCCTTCTACCCGCGTTCCCCGTACGCCGTGGCGAAGATGATGGCGTACTGGGCCGTGGTGAACTACCGCGAATCGTACGACATGTATGCGTGCAACGGCATCTTGTTCAACCACGAATCTCCGCGCAGAGGGGAAACCTTTGTGACGCGAAAAATCACCCTCGCCGTGGCCAACATCAAGGCGGGTAAGCAAGAGTGCTTGTACCTCGGTAACATGGACGCCAAGCGCGATTGGGGTCACGCCCGCGACTACGTGGAGTGCATGTGGAAGATGCTCCAGCAAGATGAGCCTGAAGATTTCGTCGTCGCCACTGGTGAGACGTGGACGGTCCGACACTTTGTCGAGCGCGCGTTTGCCATCGCGGGCATGGACCTCAAGTTTGAAGGCGAAGGCGTCGATGAAGTTGGTATTGAAATCTCCACCGGTCGCACCGTGGTTCGCGTGCACGAACGCTATTTCCGCCCCGCTGAGGTTGATTTGCTCATCGGTAACCCGGCAAAGGCGTTGGAGAAGCTCAAGTGGAACCCGCGCACGACGTCGCTCGAGGAACTCATCAAGGAAATGGTCGAGGCTGACATTGCCCGCGTGGAAAACCCGTCGTTGCGTATCTAAAGCTAATGAGTAGTTAAACGTGTTTGGATGAGAAATTATATTGATTGAGTTCGGATTGGTTTGCCAGAGAGATTCTTGTATATACAATTGGTACTATGCATGACTTTTTTTTTGTTATTTTTCGTTCGCTTCTTACGTTGGCGACACGACTGCGCCCGTAAATGCCGTGAGCCAAAACGTCACGGGTATAATCGCGACGACGTATTGCCGTAACATCATCGCCGCCAAACGCGGTGCTAAAGGCCGCGTGGCGTCACGAAGTTGCGTGAGTAATACTAAATTTTGTGCGGCGGGCATGCACGACATCGTGAGCAACACCAACGCCGCGTTCGCGTCGCTCGGGAACCACGGCGAATTCAACGCACTTAAAAACAGCAATCCAAACAAGCACGCCGCGGGCAGGACGCCGAAGCGAACGATGCACGCCGCGGTCAAAGCGCGCATGTCTGGTAAAGGAATGTTGAATAAGTACGCAATCGCGGCGCGAGACTTGGCCCAGGCGCTGCCGAAGGAGCTCAAAACGCTCAACGTCGTGCACCTGAGCCTCGCGAGCGCGACTCGAGCGAGAGATTTCGCATCCTCATCATCCGGACCACAATCCGAACCACGTGCAGCGGCTTTGGCGGCGCGTGCGATGCGCTTCTCGACGTCTTCAGGGGTGATTTTTACCAAACTCGACGCCAAGACGAGCATTTGCCCGGGTAACGCGGCGGCGCCGATGCTCGCCGCGAGCTCAAACAACGCGCGAAACACGACGGCGATGAATGACAAATACGCCGGAAAACCCACCGTGGCGTCAGCAAAGTTCCCCACGAACACCTCTTTTAATGGCGTGGCTCCAATCAATACCCCGGCGATGATCCCTAACAAAGGGGGGTTTAATAACTCTTTCCCGATGCGTCCCATCGTCGCCTTGGTCGTCAAGTAGACATCCTTGACGACATCCTTCTTGCCGCCCTCTTTACTCAAGCCAGCCACCGCGACAGGGCCGGCGATGAGCAAGAACCCAACCGTCCATAGCACTGGTGTCCAACCAATCAAGTATAACGCAATGTAGCCCGCCGTTTCGTCCGCTCGAGCGCGACCGAGAACTTCGGTTAAAAACACCAAGGGCAACGTAAACGTGTTACCAAACGAACACGCGGCGATACCCAACCTTGACATGTCTCGTTTCTCGCGCTCGAGCTGCTGCTCTTCCTCTTCATCCATTTCATCCTTGCCCTCAAAGTGTTCGGCGGTGTATGCGAACAATTTATTGACGACAATCGTCACCAAGACGCCGATGCAAGACCCGACGATGACTTGCGCCATGGCGCTAATGGGTAAAATCGCCAACGCTTTCGTGAGCGGTGACAAATATAATGTCGCAGCGACGCGCGTACACAAGTACGCGGGAAGCATGACGTTAAAAGCGAGCTTGGAAACCACCACTGGAGTTTCTAAAGGTAATTTTCCTTCGCGCATAAGCCCCGTGATGACGACGCACAACGCGACAACCTTGAACGTCGCCGTCGCAGTGGCGCGTAAAATACGCAAATCCAACCCCACATTCGTCGTGAGCGCCATGTATGCATTCACTGCGGTATCTAGCGGTTCGAAATATGAACACAAAATCGAAATCACCTTGGGGAAACACCACCCAGCGACGAACAACAACGCCGCGCCCGCGAACAAGCTCCGCGTCCACGCCTTGGCTCTCGAGTCGTCGTCAACGCCAAACACCCGTCTCGACACCACCTCGGCGTCTCGCTCTTCCGCGCGTTCCCGAGCCTCAATCTCCTCAGTCGTCTCTTCGTCCTCACTCGCCTCGCGCTCGACTTCTGCGACGACCTCGACGTCATTCGCGACGTCCTCGTCTTCAACCGCCACGTCCTCGACGTCCCCGGTCGTCGCGTCCTCCACCGCGCCACCATCGCTCTCGTCCGCGCTATTCACCCCAGACGACTTGGCGCGTTCAGAAGGCACACCATCGTCATCCATACCACCCACGGCGCGTCGGCGCACCGCTCGACGCGACGTCCCGAGAACCGAAACGCGCGCGTTTAAACCGACGCCGCCGACGCTCGAGCTCGACGCATCCGTCCTCACCCTCACCCCGCGCGCGCGCAAAAACGCTCGACGCACACACACCATGCCCGACGACGTGCTCGCCCGCGCCCGCGCACCATCCACGCGCGCGCTCGACGCACACCTCCACGACAGCATCGTCGACAGCGTCATCATGCCGTCCAACCGAAATCACCGCACGCCACGCGCCCGCACGCCGCGCCCCGGCGCCCCGCGCGCGCGATCACGCCCCCAACGCGCGCGCACACACCCCCGCGATCGCACGAACCGCTGACGCACGAACCACCGCCCGCGCGCGCGGCGTCGACGAGTGTCGCGCGACGCGCGCGGCGCGCGCATCAGCGATCGATCGCGTGGATGTGCTCGATCGATGCACGTGTCGATGACGCGAGAGAATTCATCGATGGAGATATCGATCGAGGGTATCTGTGCCATCGATCGATCGGTGGTGCGATCTTATCCAAATATCTCGCACCACGGCGCGGCATTGCGACGCTCGACGACGGCGGTGCGCGCGCGAGAGGCACGCGAGAGGCGCGAATACTGATGATGATGACGACGATGCGTGCGTGCGCGACGGCGCGGTGCGCGATGAAGGCGCCGGCGGCGATGGCGAAGGGGCGCCAGGGGGTGATGGTGAAGGCGCGCATTGGTGCGACAACGACGTCGACGGAATCGGTGGAATCGACGACGACGCGAGGGGCGATGAAGATGACGATGATGGATAAGGTGTCTGTGAATGCGATGACGGCGTTGATGACGATTTCGGCGGCGGGGACGGCGCAGGCGGCGGATGTAAAGGAGGTTGAGGATTTCTTAGTCGCGTTTTGGAAGTTTAGAACGGCGGACGTGAGCTCGTTCTTGCTCTTGACGGTTGCGCCTATTTTGGTGCCGTATTTGGTGTTTGCGTACTTTATTAAGGAGAAGACGGCGGTGCAGCTTGAAAAGTTGGAGCAAGGTGGGTGGATTGCGTTTATGGCGGAACGCGAGTTGGACGCGACGACGTTGAAGTTGCCGCAGTTGAACGCGTTTGTCAAGGCGGCGGATCTTGGTGTTTTGGATGACGCCATGGTTAAGGAGTTTGTGCGACAACTCAAATTAAGTGAGCAATGGAAGAAGAGTACGATTGCGATTGACGATACGCGCGCTGAAGAAGCGAAGAAGCGCGCTCGCGCCGAAGCCATTCTCGAAGCCAAGTTGGCGCGTGAAAAGGAGATGAGCAACCAATAAGAGTCAAAACGTCTATCCATGTGCGCTCTAGCGCACGAACATTATTTTCAACGATTCACCATCAGCTGCTTTTTAAACATGACAATACTACACGTACTACTATAATTAATACACGCGCCCCTCTTCCCGCGCTCGCTATAAATCTCCGTTGCGCTTGGCCGCTTCAATTTCCTTCCGGAGCTTCTCCACGGTCCACTCTTGGTACGCCGGGCGGCTCGACGCGTGTTCCCCGAACATTCCACGCGAATCGTGCTTATTAATGCCATAACCAAGCTTACGCAAGGCGTCCTCGGTTGAACGCGCCTGGCGTTCTTCCATGGTTTTCGGCGCCCGGGACTTTTTGTACGACCAAATGCCGACGCCGATGGCAAACATCAACGCTAGGGGCTGGAACCACACACTGTCACCGATGAGACGTGGCGGGGGTAATGTAAACATCACGTTTTTGTAAACAACAATCGCGCCGTCTTTCGGGTGCGCGATAATCACATGGCGTTCGCCATCAGTGGTCAATATAGGCGCATAGTCACCATCCGACGTCTGCTCGATGCCACTCCTCACGAGTTGTTCGCCAACTCCTGCGCGCATGACAGCTTTAGGCGTGCGCGTGAGTGTGGTATTGAATACCTCAACACCGCCATTCATAGCGATGAGGACATAGCCTTTAATAGTCGCCATGGCGCTCGAGTTGACGCGGTGTTCGTTCGCGTCTCCCGGTCGATGAACGACGCACCCGGTACTTGGACCATCCATGGAGACGTATCCGGTGAATAGACGACCTTCGATATCGACGCCGATGAGTTTTGAGTTCATCCTTGGATCGAATATCGCGCGCGCGACGTCGATGTACATCAAATTTTCGCACGAGTACGACTTTGTCGTGAAAGCGACAATGTCGGCGTGCACGACACCTCTCTCTGTCAACGCCACGATAGCCTTACTGTACGGTCTAAAGGCAAGTACTCGAGAGCCGGTGTAGAAAACGCCATGGATGTTCGTAAAGTCTGAAAACGCGGGCAAGAACACAATCACGCGACCGTGGGCATCCGCCGCGGCGACGTATCGCTTGCCCATGATGCGGTACATACCAAGCGTTTCAATTGCTCCGTTAGACAACGCCGTGTCCACAGCTTTTGAGCTACTGGCCCGACCTATATCACGCAACTTATTCTTATGCTTCACATCGGCTTCACGCGCCGTGATCGACGTCACCGCTGAGCACGCGGCGGAAATCTTAGTCGGGAAATCCATGGCGTCCAAACCGTCGTTAGCGCGCACAGCAATCTCAACCGTCGTAAACGCCACCGTGCCGTCCTCGTGTCCACTCACGATCACGCTCGTGTTTGTACTCACCATATACGCCGTGAGTGACGTCACACGCGCGTGCGATGCCGTCGCTATCTCGCACGCCGCCTCGCCGAACGCCACGTCGTACACCGCCACCCGACCGAGCGCGTTCCCCGTCGCGTAATACCTCGGCGTCTTCGTCTTTGTCGACTTGAATGGTAAAAAGTGCATCGCACTGACGCCAAACGCATCGCGCGCGACGGATACGCGCTCGAACGCATCGCTAAATGTGTTTATTTCTGACGTCGTCGGAGACGTCAATGACCGAACGTGCGCCTCGGCGACGCGTCTCACCTCCTCTGCGAAATCAACCCCAGTTGGAAACGACGACGACGACGACGATGTCAAAGTCGGCGATATTGTTGACGCGTGCACGCGCGCCGGATCTCTCGTACACGACCCTTCGTCGTCGCTCAAACTACTCAACGTCGGCTCGGCGCCGATTCTCTCCAGCGTCTCCTCTGCCGCCCCCACCGCACGCTCGAGCGCACGCACGGCATCGCGCGCGCTCGCCAACGACGCGCGAAGCGCACGCAAATCGTCTCGTACGCGTCCATCGCGCGCGACGACGTCAGCGTCGACGCCGGCGTCAGCATCACGCACAGACGATGTGTCCGCACCGATCGCAAAGATTACACCGTCGCGCGCGACGACGACGAGCGCGACGATGAGCGCGACGACCAGCGGGCGATGTCGTGGCATACCGCACGCGCGTCGACGTGACGCCGAAACGCGACGACGCGCGAGGAAGTGAGGGCTTTGTCGGTGACTGTCGTGGATTACAACGCGCGCGTCGCGCGGGACACTCATTCTTTTACGCGCGTCGACAACGTTGTCGACGCCTCAAGCATCACCACGACCGTGCGCTCATTGCACGGTTTCGTGCTCGAGACTGCCTTCGTCGGCGGTAATCTTGCGCTGTTCTTGATCCAACGACTCGGGCACCCACACTTGGCTGAGCAACCGAAACGCCGGACCGTATTGCAAGCCAGCTCTGTTCATGTGTTCATACAGCACCACGGGATCTCGAGGCACGGTACAGGACGCTCGCATTAAATCATTCGAGTGCATGTCGTAATTGGCTTGGTTTTCGGCTTGATTGCGTACCTAGAAAACACGAAACGAAAGACGCGCGCGCGCGGTGAGTACGAGACGCGAAGCGAATCAATCATCGTCTTCTCACGCGACACAACCCGAACGCGCGCGCGCGAAACCATCAGCCACGCACCATGGTCATCAATTTCTTCAACGCCTCCTGCATCGCCCCCGTGTCCTCGCCCAATAACGCCTTGGCCAACGCTTCATCTTTCTCGATATCCTTCAACTTGCCCACATCCTTGGCCAACGCCTCGCGAAACGCCACCGGATCTTTCGCCGTGTCGTCGTCATTCAGCGCGTACGGGCCTTCGCCCATGCGATACACCTGAGGGTTGTCGTCGTCGTGCGCGGTCATGTCGCGTCGTCTGTGCGCGCGCGTCGCGGTCTCGCGCGTGACGACGCGCATGCGGTTGGGACGAATGTAACGCTCGTTTGAGCGTTACTTTTAGCCGCCGGCGCGAACGCGCGCGTCTGCGCGCGACGTCGCACGCATCGCGCGCGAGGCGTCGATGGAGCGTAGTAGACGTGCGTTTGCGCGTGATGACGCGCGGTGTGCGCGCGTGAACGCGGTCATGGAGGCGTTGGAAGGGGCGTTTGGGGCGATGCGATGCGATGCGATGCGATGCGATGCGATGGGATGACGCGCGCGCGCGTTCGCGACGCGCCGAGGCGTGGCGGACGTCCGGCGCGACGAGACGCGCACCATCGCGATCGTCTCCATCGTTGCGTCGCGTTTTGCGTCGCGAATGCGCGCGATGCGTGGCGCGCGAAGGTGCGCGAGGACGAGGGTGCGAACGCCGATCGCCTCCTCCACACGCCGACGCGCGACGCATCCGTTCGTCCGTCCGTCCGTCGCCCGTCGTCGCCCGTCGTCGCCGATATGGCGCCAGTGGTGAGTAAACCCACGATGACGCGCCTGACGCGCGAGCTGAAACAGTTCCGCGCGTGTCCGCCGCCGTACGCGCCTCTCGTGCACGTGGATGAGAATAAGATCCTCGATTGGCACATCCTCATCCAGGGCGTCCCCGACAGCGCGTACGAGGACGGATGGTACGTGATGAAGATTACGTTCAAGCCGCAGTACCCGTTTCAAGCGCCGGCGGTGTCGGTGTTGACGCCGAATGGGCGTTTTCAAACGTCGACGTCGATTTGTATGAGCATGACGGAGTGGCATCAGGAGACGTGGAATCCGGCGTGGAGCGTGGCGACGATCGTGACGGGGTTTTTGAGCTTCATGGTGACGGATGAGTCGACGACGGGTGGGATGCGGGCGAGCGAGGAGACTCGGCGAACGTTCGCGCGGGAGAGCGTGGCGTGGAACGCGTCGCAGAAGCGCATCGTGGAGATGTTTCCTGAGATTGCGAAGCCTGGGGCGTTGGAGGAGTTGAAATATAAAGACGAGACGAAGGTTACGGATGCCGTCGAGGCGTCGGTCGCGGATGCGAACGACGATGCGAACGCGGGCGTTGAGGACGCGGTGGGCGCGAAGAAGGCGCGCGTGGGCGCGTCGCCCGGGGCAAAGAAGTGAGTTATCGCCTCCTTTGATGCGTATTCGAACGCCTACGTAGATGATTGATGATAGTTGATGATGGTTGAATGCTTGAGTGATGATAGAATGGTTACAGGATTGAATGCATGACAGGATTGAACGCGGAGAACGCGCTCGATCGAACCCGTCAGTCGCGTTCAGCGTCGCGCCGACGCTGTAATAACGATGTATATATATATGTGCTGACACGTGTGCTAGTAATAAACGCTACGTCGCGTCGTTGCAGAATGATTGCACGATGCGTATGAAGTCTTGAGGGGATTCCTCGTGCGGCATGTGGCCGCATTGAGCCACGATTTCCAATCGCGCGTTTGGGATTCGATCGACGAGCGCGCGAGAATTCGTCACAGGCACGATGGCGTCGTTTTCACCGTGTACGATGAGTACTTTGACGCCACTCTTAACGATAGCTTGAATGGCGTCCTCTTCCTCGTCCTCTGTAGCCTGGTCGTCGCGATCGCGACGCGCGGCGGCGATCGCGGCGCAGAAAATTTCCGCCGGCGAATTCGCTGCGGCGACGGCTGCTAATACGACGCGGAACATGCCATCTTCCCATCCGCGCACGATGGATGGTTGTCGATAACCATCAATCCAGTTCGCCGGCATCGACGCAACGCGAGATTTGTCGATCGCCGCACGTAAGCCATTAATCCAAAACTGTTTGTTTCGTACGAGCTGGCGCAGGACGAAGACCACGAATGGCTTCATCGCGTACGTCAAGCACCACGTCGCCGCCGTCGCCGTAGCGGTTATGCAGGCGAGCACCACTCTAATAGTTACAGGCAGCCGCCCTTTAGGTGACCTCGTCTTGCCCACAATGATGGCTGGGGCGACTAAAACTACGCGACTCGCGCCGATGTCATTCGAGCACGCAAGCGCGGCGCCAACGGCGCCCAAACTATGCCCCACGAGCACCGTCTCCAACGACGACGACGACGCGTCACTTTTCATTTGCTCTATTATCGCCGCGCACACCTTAGCGTCGCTCGCACGCGTATACTTTCCGACATCTCTCACGCGCTCTGTGAGTCCAAATCCCGCGCTGTCGTGCGCCGCCACGTCCGCCTCCAACGCCTCGCTCAACGCCACCATCGTATCGCGCACCGTCCAAGACGACACATTCGCCCCAAAACCATGCATGCACTCCACCACGCGCTTGGGCGCGCCGCGCGCGTACTTGACGCGCTTAAAATGCACGTCCACGTCGCCGACGCGCGTAAACCGACTCGACGCATCCGCCGCCGCGCGATACGACACCGCCGCATCCGCGTGCGCGCGTTCGCGAAAATAATACATCGCGGCGTTATACGCCACGAGCGCGACGCATCCACTCACGACGCGCTGCGCCAGGGACATCGGCGCGGCGAAACGGCCGAGCACGAGCGCGACCCACGCCACGGATGCGAATCCAGCCACCGCGGCGCTCGCCACGAGCTCCTCCGCCGTGAGCGTCGGCCGCCAATCGAGCGACGGCACGGGTGCCGACGGCGCGGACGACGCGCGCGCGCTGGTGTCGCGTCGCCGCGCTAACGCCTCGGGCGCTGGGCGAACGCATTCGCGAATGCATCGACGATGCTGAAGATGTTGCGTCGTGTTGATTACGCGCCCCGCGTGCGCGCGTCGCGCCGCCGTCGCCGCCGCCAGCGTCGCGCGCGCGCGCATCGTCATCGAGACGCGCGGTGCGTCCATCGCGCACGCGCGCATCGCGGTCGTCGGCGTCGTCGTGTGACGAGACGATGGTGTGACAGTTACAACCGCACACGACGTCGCGCACAATGTCGACCGCGAACGATGCCGACGCCGCGCTCGTCGCCGCCGCGCGCGCGTACTTTGACGCATGGAACGCCAAGGATCTCGTCGCCCTCCGCGCGGCGTTCGCCGACGGCGCGTCGCTGCGTGACTGGGACATTAGCGCGCACGGCGCCGATGCCGTGGTGCAGGCGAATGCGAACATCTTTGACGCCGTACCGGCGATAGCGATCGATGTGTTGGACGTGTACGCGTGTGCGGCGAAGCGCGTGGCGACGTGCGAAATTGTCGTGGCGTTGAACGACGAGGCACAGACGGCTTTAAAGGTGGTGGATGTGATTGCGTTTGATGAGGCGATGAAGATTACCGCCGTTCGAGCGTACAAGGGGTGATGCGCGCCGCCGCGGATGCGACGACGTCATTGGACGACGTCACGCGCGGAACACGTTGTTGCGTAGCGTTTGTATGTATTGAAAATCACATCGATGATTGTGCGTTCGCGTTCGCGCCTCGAGCTTCAGAACGCGACGCGCTTTTAGACATGACGCGCACCGCCACGGCGTCGGCGTCGGCGTCGTCCTCGGCGGCTTGCGCACGCGAGCGGCGACGTTCGCATAGCACGCACCGCGCCGCGTCTCGCTCGCGCGCGTCCGCGATCGCGTCGTCGTCAAAGAAGCGCTTGGAAGTCATCACGTTCGACCTCGATGACACCCTCTGGCCGACGACGCCCGTCGTCAACGCCGCCAACGAGGCGCTCATCGACTGGTGCACGGAGAGGTTGGGGCAGAAGTTTCCTAAAACTCCAGTCGTGCACGCGGCGATGAAATTGGTGCGCGAAGAGCGCGACGCGCAGGCGAGAGCTCGAGGCGACGCCGCGGCGGAGCCCATGAGCTACGCAGCTATTCGAATAGCGGGTGCCGTGCGCGCCGCGCGGGCGTGCGGGATTCCCGAACACGACGCAGTGGCCGTCATCGCGCGTGGCTATCACTTGGCGTGGATTCCCACGCGGAACGACATGGCGCGACGGTTGGTGTTTCCGGGCGTTCGCGAGGCTCTCGCGTCGCTTCGCGAGGCGTACCCAAACGCGACGATTGGATCCATCACGAACGGTTTCGGGAGCGCCACGGGCGCGGGGTTGGGTGAATTCTTTGATTTCGAAATCAGCGCCGAGGCGTTGATTGATGAGCACATGGTGCACGGGGAGATGGCGAGGAAGCCGCACGCGTATCCGTTTCAGCTCGCGATGGGCATCGCGTGCGGCGAGCACGGGTATTCTGGCGACGCCGATACGTGGGTGCACGTCGGCGATGACGTTTTAAACGATTGTTATTGCGCCAAACAACTAGATTTGCGCACCGTGCATGTGAAGGATCCAAATGTGAACCCGTATCAATCGGGCGGAGGCGCGCCTTACGCCGAAACCTCGATGCGAGGCGCCGTTGAAGCAGACGCCGCGTCGCACGTCGACGGCGTCGTGACGCATGTCAGAGAGCTTCCAGAGTTGCTAGCGACGTGGTACGCGTAGCCGTTCGTGTTCATAGCGTGTTCTTATTGTACTGTAGCGTAGTTTTGCGTTGTTATTTAAAGCCAGACACCAAAAGTTACTTTTTTGTGCAAAACGTCTCGTCGAGTTGTCATTACAAGTTTAAAGTTTTCGTGCGTCGCGTTCGCATCCAGCCACGGCTGAAGCAAATACAATCACCCTCCGCTTAGTGTCCCCCAAAAACCTAAAACGCGCGATACAAATGCAAAATCACCCAAGCAAATCGTAGTCGTCCAACTTGTCGTTGTACGCCGCGACCTTGCGTTTGATCTTACTCGTATCCACCCACGTCACGTAATCCTCCATATCTCGCGTAACGATATAATTCGGATCACGCACCGTGCTCGTTCCAACTCGCACGTGCCCTTGTTCCACGAAAGTCGTGGCTTCGCGCAACGTCTCCGCCATCTTCGCCCGCACCATGATCACAGGCAAACGCCTGCGGCAAAAACTCGACGTGGACAAACGATCACACAACGCGAGCGACTTCTCGCTCGGCACCGCACCGAGTTCATACAACTTTGCAAGTAATTGCTCAGTTATTTTCACCCGCGTTTGGTCCCGAGGATCAATCTTCGCCAGCACCGACGTGAGTTTCG